>ENA-UENT01000108-UENT01000108.1-marine-metagenome-genome-assembly--contig:-NODE-108-length-65815-cov-4.613679_pt1 | contig 65815 bp, 58 predicted proteins | sample MGYA00237879_ERZ529330 | MGnify/ENA primary metagenome ERZ529330 (study PRJEB26372, sample SAMN05368345) | marine metagenome | biome: cultured habitat; feature: ocean water; material: water; isolation... | reverse complement strand
TGGGTTACCAGATGGATTTAGGACGTCACGATGGGTAACTTTGATCCAAGGGTTTTCGTAGGCTGTTTTCTGCGAGAGCGTCTTCCAAGGGTTTTCCATGAAAAGAATCTAGTTTGGGATAGAGAATCAATCTAAAATGGACTGCTAGGCCCAGCTAACAATTGCGCTAAAAGCACTTCAAAGAGCTCTGGACGTGCAATGTAGATGGAAGTTAAAGTAAAGATCAAACCATAAATAGCGCCCCATAAGTGTGCATTGTGCCCGATGTTATCTATACCGCGCTTATCCATATAGCTGGAGTACCAGATGTAGATAATTCCCAGGATTAATGCAGGGATACTGAAGAAGGGTAAGAACAGCAGTGTAAGACCCGCCCAGGGGTTCGTGATGATAAAGGCGAAGACAATGGCTGAAGTTGCTCCTGAGGCCCCTAATGCACTGTAGGCAAAGTTATCTTGGTGGCGAACGAAAGTGGGAATGCTGGAGATGACTACTGCCGACATGTAGAAGGCAATATAGCCCAGACGGCCCCAGGTTTCCCCAAAGATGATCTGCGTGAAGATTTGCTCCACGACCTCTCCAAAGACGAACAGTACATACATGTTCACCAGGAGGTGCATGAAGTCGGCATGGATAAGCCCACTACTTAAAAATCTGTACCATTCTCCCCGTTTGGCATCCACCGGGCGAAATAACAGTTTGGCTTTCATCTCCGGGTTGTTAAACGCCTGATAGGAGATGATGCAGGTCATGATGATGATAATGAGCGTGATCGATAGGTTCATCGCAGTAGATTAGCTATTGTGGTAGGGTTCATTACGCAAGATAGTCATCGCTCGGTAAAGCTGTTCGAGCCAGAACAAGCGAACCATCTGATGAGAGAAAGTCATTTTGGACAAAGAAAGTTTCCCGTTGGCTCTTTGATAGATAGAATCATCAAATCCAAAAGCCCCTCCGATCAAGAAAATGATGCGTCGATAAGGCGCTTGCAATTGCTGATCAATCCAGCTAGCCATCTCCTCTGAACTTCGTTGCTTTCCACGTTCATCCAATATAAAGAGCCCGTCTTGAGGTTTCAGACGACCAAGTACGAGTTCCGCTTCTTTGCCTTTGAGTTGAGTCGGTTTGAGCTTTCCAGCCTGACGGATATCCGGCAATACTACCCATTCAAAAGGTAGGTAGTGGGGGAGCTTACGCGCATACTTCTGGATACCTTCGTCCAGGTAGCGATCAGCTGTTTTTCCTATGCACCAACATTCGATCTTCACGCCTCTGCTACATTTAGAATGGCGTCGGATTGAATAACCTGTACGCCGGCAGTACTCATATCTGCTACCGCTTTCGCTACATCGCCTTCTTCGAGGTTTACGCCACGGGAGGCATCTTCGATTAGGTACGTTTCGAAACCAAGTTCTAAGGCATCAAGAGCAGTAAACTTCACGCAGTAATCAGTGGCTAACCCCATGACATAGACACGTTTGATGCCGCGATCTTTCAACCAATCACCTAAGCCTGTTGCTTTTCGATGGCCATTATCGAAGAATCCGCTATAACTATCAATGCCAGGGTCCGTTCCTTTGACAAATACCTTATGAATTCCCGCTTGATCTAATCCTGGATCAAACTCAGCGCCAAAGCTTCCCTGTACACAGTGGATCGGCCAAAGTACTTGGTCCAAACCATTGAGGGCAATCACCTGACCGGGCTTTCGCCAAGGGTGGTTAGCAGCAAAACTACCATGATCGGCTGGGTGCCAATCTTGAGTAGCCACAACCGTGGAAAAGTAGGGCATTAATGCGTTTGCAATTGGAATAACCTTATCACCTTCCGCAACAGGTAAGGCGCCTAGTGGGCAAAAATCGTTCTGTAGGTCTACCAGAATGAGGGCGGAATCTTGAGCTTGTGACATATAATCTTAATAAGAATGAACAACGAATGTATCTAATTGAAGGTTATAGGTGTCAATATAGTTGCGTAAATACCGCTCAAGTGCTGCATCTTGTCTACGCCGAGTGTTTCTTCCTGGCCCATTTGCCCAGTGTGCAATAAACATTGGTACCTCTTGAGCTGGCGCGTTAAAGTCGAAAATTCGAGTCGTCCCAAACGCCAACGTGTCCAATTGCTTAAACTGATCGGCTTGATGAATCATTTGACTCATCCGAGCAAACTGTAGTGAATCCAGGGGAGGAGATTGGTCCAGCGCCGCTGAAGCAATGCTGTCTCTGCGAGCATTTTCGCGCTGCAGGTTTCGTATTTCCTCCAACTGACTCTTTACTTGATTCAGCTGATTCGACCCCACCGCATTCCTTTCTAAGTCGCCCAGCTTTATTCGATAGTCCGGGATGACCTGGAAATAGGTGTTGGCGAGATTGTATTCTTCTGCCAGCATTCGATTGAAGCTATAGGTCATACTATCCGGAACATCACGGTTGATCAGCTGCACAACCAATATGCTGGAGTCTGGCGTGATTTCGAATAGATTATAGTCAATACAGTCGGTTGCAAACTGGTCCTTTACAAAAGCCTTGATGTTTTGTTTCTTCTGCAGATCCTGAATAACATCCCGCAGGATTGTTGTTCCTGGAATGATCAGTAACAGACTGAAGAGAATAATGGCAATCCTCGCCCGTCGCGCATCACGAGGGTTAGGGTGCTCCTTATGTGGAAACTTCAACAGTCTGATTATCAGATAAGAAGTAAGCGCAATGAAAAAGGAGTTTAGAAAGAACAGGTAAAAGGAGTTTACTGCGATCTCCAAATTCTGATTGGCAATTCCATAACCAGTGACGCACAGAGGAGGCATCAAGGCAGTAGCGATAGCTACACCCGGAATAGCATTTGATTTATCCTTTCGAGTAATGGAGATGATTCCCGCTAAGCCGCCAAAGATCGCCACCAGGCCGTCGAGGAAGGTGGGAGCAGTACGTGCCTCAATCATATCGGTGAAAGTACCTAGTGGCGTAAGCCAGAAGTAGATAGTACTAGTGATTAGGGCTATGACAATAGAGATAAAGAAGTGTTTCAGCGCTAGTAGCAGCGTTTCGCGATCATTTAGGCTTACCCCTAAACCGACACCCAAGATGGGAGACATCAAGGGCGAGATCAACATGGCCCCGATGATTACCGCCTCGGAGTTGAGGTCTAGACCAAGCGAGGCAATCATGATAGAACAGATCAGCATCCAGGCATTAGAACCTCGCATGAGTTTGCCTGACTTAATCGCGATGATTGTCCCTTCGCGATCCATACCTTGGCGTAAATCAATGAAATCACTAAACCACTCTCGTATCCCCGTTATCAACATTCCAAAGGCTTCCGCAATGCCGGGCCGTTCCTTAGGCTCTGGGGGTAGGTTATTTGGTGTCTCCATGAAGGTAAAAGTAGTAGAATCTGAACATTGGGCTATCCCCGAGCGTTTAAATTTTGTAAATTTATGTCCCTTTTTGACCGCTATTGGTCGTGAATCAAAAAAAATTGAATGTTAATACTTGATCGTAAAGACGGAGAAACTATTGATCGCTTACTCAAAAGGTACAAGCGTAAACACCGCGAAATCCAGGTAAATAAGACCTTACGGAGACGTAAATTCTTCACCAAGCCATCTGTTCAGCGCCGTGAGGAAGTGCTTAAGGCAAAGTACATCCAGGATAAGTACCGGAAGGAGGATTAGTACTCCATCTTGTTAATTGCGCTCTGTAAGTAACTATCGTGCTAAAGCCGGCCGTTGCTGAGCGCCGGCTAATAGTTCAAAGCAAAACAATTTGCTTTGAACTATTTTTTTGCCTGCTCCGCTCCTGAGCGTCCCCCGACGCAAAGCCCCCCCCGACGCGAAAAAAGTAACTCCTATCCCCGCTTCTAAGCGCCCCCCAAAGCAAAGAAAAACAAGCCTTTTTATCGAAACACCACTCTCTGTGCACTAACCCCTTCCTCAAAAAGGACCTGAACAAAGTAAGTACCTGCCGCTAAGGCCCCTCGCTCCAATCTGTACTGCCACGAATTGATTTGATACCGAGCGAATAAATATCTGCCCATGGCATCATAGATTTGAATACCCTTAATAGGATACATTGGGTCGCTGTCAATCAAAACAAACTGATTTCCGGGATTTGGCGCTAAACGAAGTTTGGTTTCCTCAGCGTCTACAAGTTCTTCGCTATTCCTATTGACAATGCTGCAAGGTTCAAGCTGCAAAGCCTGACAGGCTCTAGGTAGGAATACCATCATAGTAGTGTCGATGTAGGCACGAGCGTGCTCTGCCGACATGTTAGGGGCATAGGTCAATTGGCTGTACTCGTGTAAGATGTCGGAATCAAAGTCGGTGCCATAGATTTCATTCGCTTCCATGACTACGGAATCTAATTGGGGTTTTCCCCACCATGACCAAGGAGAAGACATGGCAATATTGTCGCTCAATAAGGGATACAAATGAGGGCTGGCGTAGGTGGTCGGGCTCTGCCCAAGGGTAATTAGATCGAGCGGAACATCAGATAGTGCTTCAATGGTCATGTTAATTTCTTCAGCGCCTGGAACAGCTTGCCAAGCACTCATGTCCAAACCTTGATTAATCCCCACTGAATTAGCTTTTTCATGCACCGTCCGGGAACCATGAATGACCCAACTGAGAAAATTTGGGGGAGCCCAAGTTTGCCACTGCGGCCCTGCACCAAAGGGAAAGAAAGGATCAGAAATGGAGTGTATACTCGCCACGGGCGGTTGGAAGGGAGAATCGTGGTTGATCCAAGATGTGTCCATGAGAAAACCTCCCTGGTTGAAAATGAAATCAACCTCAGAGGTGTATTCCTGCCAGTTAGGAATATGCAAAAGAGCAGGTTGTAGTCCAAAAACATCTCCGTCTCTGTCCAGCAAAAGGTAAGGCTCGGCGGTATCACCATTGAAAAACTTGCTGTCGGAGGTCACCTCTGAGTAATCATCCAGGTAGGCGACTCCTAAGGCTATCGAACCACCAACCCGTTCTCCCCATAGCGCGATCTTATCAGGGTCGATATGATAAGGGTTACTGTCTTCGATAACGGTCTTTCTTAAGAAGCGAATACTACTGTGGGTGTCATGAATACCGCGATAAAGTGCCTGCAGAAAAGTCTGTTTATTTACTTCCAGTGAGGCGGCCAAAGGACTCCAGCCAAGGCGGTAGGAGGGGGCCACAGCTACGTAACCTCTTTTAGCCAGTCGAGTACAAACCTCTACCACTGCAGAGTCGAGCTTGCTACCGGTCACCAGGCCGTTGAAGAATGGCGGAAGCAGATATCCAGAATGCAAATAGATTACCACGGGACGCTGCTCCTCAAGATCACCTACGGGGCTGTAGATGTCCATTACCAATTCTACGGTATCCGGATCACCATTATTCACTGTCAGGACAGAGATGTTAGTGGCATAGGGTACATCGCGCTCTACTTGAACACTTGCGAATATGGAATCCACATAGCGTGTTCCTTCTTGTGCCGCAACCAACAAAGGAAGGATAAGAGACAAAATGACTACTAAGCAGTTCCGCTTTTTCATGAGCTTTCCGTTTCGTAAGATTTAAGCGCTAAGTAGCGCCTAATAAAATTAGCCATTTTCCGGCACCCCACTCGCTCCAAAGCGTCCCCCGACGCGACGGAACCAACTAACCACCAAACCAACTAACCAACTAACCAACAAAAAATCCCGGACCTCGTAAAAACGAAGCCCGGGATCCGGTAAGTAACCTAAGTAGAATACCTTTCAAAAGGTAGCTCTACCATTTATCTAAATATCACTTTCCTCGTACTTACCCCGTCCTCAACCTTAACTTTTATCAGGTATGTTCCGGGAGGGAGTGCCCCTCGTTCGAGTCGATATTGATGATTGTCGATATTGTATTGGGCCTTTATGAAGCGCCCGTTTATATCAAATAGCTGAATCGCTTCCATTGGATAAGCAGCATTTGTGCGTACCCAAACGTGGTCAGTAGCAGGGTTAGGTGCTACCGCTAGTTCGATCAATGAATCATCGATCAGGTCTTCTGTGCTTACCAAACCAAGACACTCATCTACAGTCGCTAGTTCTAGTGCTAGACATGCTCTAGGTAGGAAGTGTGCCATGATAGTGTCCATGTATACACGTGCCTTCTCTGCAGACATGTCTGGGTTAGTAATCAAACCATTGAAGTGCAAAGTATCTGAGTTGAAATCAGTACCGAAGAGGCCATTGATTTGAGGAATAAGTACATCCAGCAATGGCTTGCTCCACCAGTCCCAAGGACCAGATTCTAAACGAATCGGTGCACCAGTGTTAGCATCTGGTGGTGGGATGAATGGGTACATACCTTCAGTAGCCAATGTAGTTGGCGATTGTCCCAAAGCAGAAAGATCGATAGGAACCGGAGACAGTCCAGCTACTCTTGCGTTCACAACAGCACCTAAAGGTCTTGCATCCATTGCTGCAGGAGCTACGATATCATTCAAACCCTTTTCGTTAGCCACTTGAACGCTCAAACGAGTACCGTGTACCTGTACTACGAATTCGTTGGTAGTAGGAACGATTACCGGACCGTCACCAAATGGTGCAAATGGGTCAGTAACTACATGGTAACCAATGATTGGTGGCTCTGGACGAGTAGAAGACGCACCGTCAATCCAAGAGGTGTCACCCAAGGCACCACCCATGTTTACCGCCAACTGAACGTCAGAGGAGTAGCCAGGGGTATTAGGTAGATTCAAGAATGCAGGTTGTAGACCATCAATGTCACCATGGACAGCCTCTACTACATAAGGTTCGAATGTCTGAGGGTTGATGAATTTGTCAAGCTCTCCAATTTCTTCGTATTCATCCAAAGATGCCATACCCAAAGAGATATAACCACCGGTACCTTGTCCCCAAGCTACAATCTTATCCGGAGCGATACCGTATGGGTTACCACCTGTGTCAGCAGATTGGCGTAGGAAACGAACACAAGAACGAATGTCCTGGATACCACGATAAGATGCCTGTAGTAGCGTCGCAGTACGAATGTTCTGGTCAGGAGCAGTAGGTGCCCAACCAGCACGATAGGTAGGAGCGATAGCGGTATAACCACGCTCAGCCAGGCGAGTACATGCCTCCACTACTGTAGAGTCAAGCTTGCCACCAGTGATCTGGCCGTTGAAGTACTGTGGTAAAAAACTACCTGTGTGCAGGTACAGTACTACTGGACGTGCGTCATTATCATCACCAACTGGGGTGTAAACATCCATCACCAGTGGAATGGTATCAGGATCACCGTTATTCATTGTGAGTACGCTGATGTTGGTTGCGTAGATCACATCAGAGGTTTTCTCAACCTCGTACTGAGCATCGAAATAGCGTTGCTGTGCTTGCAAACTGGTTGCAATACAGCACACTAGTAGGATAAGTAGAATGTTAAATTGCTTCATAATCATGTTTAATGCAGATGAAATGATATGATTCGAATATTGTTATTTTTTCTTGAATTCGTACAGTACAGAGAAGTAGGCCAAACGTCCGATCCGAGGACCACCATAAGTTTGGAAAGTCTCATTATTGAGGATGTTGGAAGCACCTAGCTTGAAGGTACTGTTTAGGCGATCTACCTGCCAGTTGATCTGTGCATCTAGTAGATCATACGATGGGATAGCACCAGTAAATTGAGGTGAGCCTTCGAAGATGAATCCTTCGATCCACTTGTAATTTACGCTGAAGCCAAAGTTTGGAATTCGCATGAAGCCAAGGTTCAATGGTACATTACGGCCAGAGATACCCACATTGTATTTGTGTTCTGGCGTATTGAAGGCCGGGATAATTGGATCATCCGTAACGGTATTCAACTTATTCCAGGAGTAGTTGCCGTTGAAGACAAAGTAATTCCCAAAGTAATAGTTGGTACCAATAGAGAAACCTTGCGTCGTTACATCATCCGTAGCGTTTGCTGCTACCCGGTAGGCTTGTGCGTCTACGAGCGTTCCAAAGGTATTATCGAATAAGGTCTCTACGCCAATGTTGAATCCGATGAAGTCCGTGTAGAAGCTGTAGTAGTAGGTTGCATCCAAATACAGGCGCTCAAAGAGCGTGGTCCGGAATCCACCTTCTACCGTCCGTACTTTTTCCGGACGAATAGGCGCTACATTGAAGTACTCCAAGTTATTCAGGTCGCTGGTATTAAGTGCGAGCTCTAATGACTCTACCGTAACCAAGCTGTCAAATCCATTTAAGTTGCCCAGAAGTATGGCACGACCTACATTATAGTTAAGGTATTGGTCAGCCAAAGTTGGGTTACGAATCGCTGCCGAGAAGGATGCCCGGATCGTTGTGACGTCATTCGGGCTGTATACCAAAGAACCAGCAGGTGAGAACAGCAGATCAAAGTTCTGGTTCTTATCCATACGCAAGGAACCGCTGATCTTTAGCTTATTCTTAAGCTCCAATGTACCACCACCGTAGATGCCAAATTCAGAGACATCAATGTCCCGTCCCATCGTATCTAGAAGGATAGATCCGTCAGAGTTAGGTAGATATTGGCGGAAGCTACCCCCCACCAAAAGATCAAGGTCTGTGATGTTGCCAGCGGCTACCAAGTCATTGAACTTGTATTCTCCTTGCGCATGTGCTAGGGCAGAGCGGTCAAAGAAACGAGTACCACCAGCATTCAGGTTACGAGAAGTAATCCGGTTGAATTCTTCATCGAAACGCGCAGTACCCGGAGCATAGAAATCAACAGCACCCTCCGCCAGTGGATCAGCTTGAAGTGCGAATTCTTGTGCTTCACCATGCCATTGGAATAGTAAAGATTCCACTTCTGGATCTCCTAAGAAGGCGTCAAGTGCCGCACGGTAACCATCAGGATCACCAGGGAATTGTGAAATTCTAGGGAATCCTTCAATCGCGCTTAGTTGCGGACGAACCTGGGTGCTCCAGTAAGTTCTGTATGAGTTACGCCAGAACTGGTTTTGCTTGGCGTTTTCTTGTAGTAATAATGATGTGAAATAAGGATCATAACTATCTCCCGCATCTTCATGCGTCACATAAAAGCGCAGGAAGTAGGTATCATGCTTCTTCAGTTCCAAGCGGTGCTGATAGAACTGGATGCCACGCAAGCTGTAGCGGTTATCGCCTTGATAAACAGTAGTACCTGTGCTGTAGTTACTTGCGAGGATCAGGGTAGGGGAGCCCAGGTCCAAGTCTGGCTTTAAGCGCCAGTGTAGGGCAGCACCTAACTTCAAGTTGTCAGAGTCATAGTCAACAACATCCGCCTCCCGATAACCGCGGCGGTGGATGATACCCAAACCTGGGTTCTGAATATCACGACTAAAATCGCTTCCGCTGGTGAATTCGTCACCATAGATATTTACGGCATCGTATCCGCCAGGGTTGTCAAGACCAGTATCGGTATCGTCTACTGGATCGAAGTTGTCCGCCACCCAGTCATTCGCTTGGAAGTAGGATACGTTGAATTTGAAAGCTAGTGCATTCTTCTTTCCTAGTACGTCAGCATAGCGGAGTGCACCCTCAAATAGAGAGCGGTCACCACCTTTTGCCATTACGGACAAGCCCTTGTGGAAGAATGGATCTTTTGTTTCCATACTAACCACACCGTTAAATGCATTCGGGCCGTAGAAAGCAGAACTCGCACCAACGATCAGGTTTACCCGGTTTACATCCAGTTCGGATGAACCTAGGAAGTTACCGAGTGAGAAGTTCAAACCCGGTGACTGGTTATCTACTCCATCAATTAATTGAAGGGAGCGTACCGGACTGGTACTATTGAAACCACGAGTATTGATAATCTTAAAACCAAGACTCGCAGCGGTTAAATCAACATCCTTAAGGGCACCAAGACCGTCATAGAAGCTAGCGGCAGGCGTTTCTTTAATAGCTATATTATCCAATGTTTCGACGGTAAGGGCCGACTGACGTTGGCGTTCACCAATCCTCCGTCCTTTTACCTCTACAGTAGCGATCGTCACGCCACTCTCGCCTAACTCAATCTTTAGCGGTTCTACTAATGATTCCACTAAGACCTCTGCTTCCTCGTACCCCACGTACGAGAAAACCATGGTGAATGGCGGGCTTGCTGTAGTGCTAAAACTAAACGTTCCGTCAAAATCAGTTACTGTACCTTCAGAGGTTCCTTTAATGATGGCATTGGCACCAATAAGCGGCTCCCTTGAGGTTCCGTCAATGATCTCTCCTCGAACAATTGTTTGGCCATAAGCACTCAGGCCCATTGCCAGGAATAGAATAATATTAAAAATACGCCGGTTGGGTAAGAATTTCATACTTCGATCTAGTGCGTAAATAGTCAATAATTCTGCTTGCGGCGGCAAATTAGTGAATTTTCGCTAACAGTGGATTGTTATCGTCGAGAATTAACGGGGCCACAGAAACAGATGCCTGTTAGTCAGTCAAATATGCTTTTCGGGGTGGGCATCATTGCCAGCACGGCAAAGCGCGTTCTCAATGGGGTAGGTGCAACGTATCCAATATACAGCTTTCAGGGGCTTTTGTGCATTTACACGTATAATGAATTTATGCATTCGGACCGTTTTCCTCATAAAAGTCGGCAATCCGCCACCTTCGTCGCCGATAAACCGCATGAACCAGGGCGCCGATTGCGCAACCGAGCAGGCTGCCAGCCAAAATGTCTAGTGGATAATGGACGCCAACATATACCTGACCTAGTGCAATTGTCGCAGCCCATACCAGCAAGAGCCACCGCCAACGTTTCCACAATCGCCCCCAACCCAAAAATAGGAATAGTGCCACAGCAAAGTGGTTAGTGGCATGGGAGGAGGTAAAACTATAGCCGCCTCCACAATGAATCAGATCCCGAGTAGGCTCACCTAAGGCAATTTCTCGACAAGGTCGCGGGCGTTTCACACTTTTCTTAATGAGCTGACTACTAGTATAGTCGCCAATACCAACTACTACTGCCAGCGCTAAGACATAGTACAGCCCCTTTAGTTTGTAGTTGCGGACCAGCAAAATCAGCCCCAATAAATACATTGGAATCCAGGTGGTTTTCTCTCGCCAGTGCGGCATAATCGCATCCAGCCAAGGGTGCTGCCAGCCATGGTGTATCCATTCGAAAAGGGCATAGTCAAGATGTATGAGTTGCTCCATAGCAGCAAACATAGGGAAAAGCGGATTTAATCAAGATGCCAAAGGGGACTTCAATTCAAATACAAGTCAAGGCGAAGGCCACCCAGATGGACCTAATTCAATAACTCAACGATTCACTAACCAAACGAATTAAACGAACCCAAGCATCCATCCCTCATTTCTAGCTTGTATCTTTGGGCGCTTTTTATCCAAAAACCAAAGTGTACGTTTGTGGCATTCATAAAATCTATTTCCGGTTTCCGTGGTACAATTGGCGGTAGCGCCGGCGACAATTTCACCCCAGAAGATATTGTTTCCTGTACGGCGGCTTATGCCAGCTGGCTCATGGGGAGAGGTAATACCCCCAAAGTTGTACTTGGACGTGATGCCCGACCTAGTGGTAGTATGGTGTCGCAGCTTGTTAGCAGTACACTACAAAGTTTGGCCATTGAAGTAGTAGATCTCGGTCTTTCTACGACGCCAACCGTTGAGATGGCAGTTCCCGCACTACAAGCAGGTGGTGGAATCATCCTGACGGCCAGCCACAATCCGAAGCAATGGAATGCGCTGAAACTTCTAAATGAAAAAGGAGAATTTATCTCTGCCGCTGATGGTAAGGCACTACTAAGTCTAGTTGATAATGCGCAGATCACCTATGCTGAAGTTGATGATTTAGGGAGTTATAGCCTAAATGATCAGATGATCGATCATCATATCCAGCAGATCCTAGCTCACCCGCTAGTAGATGCGGAAGCGGTGCGTGGTCAGCAATATAAGGTGGTAGTAGATGCCATCAATTCTACTGGAGCGATGTCTTTACCGCCATTGTTGGAAGCACTCGGTTGCTCTGTAAGTTTGCTCAATGGTGAGATGAACGGCCAGTTTGCTCATAACCCTGAGCCATTGCCACAGCACCTGACTGGGCTGAGTGAGGCGGTTAAGAACCAGAATGCAGATTTGGGTATTGCTGTTGACCCCGATGTAGATCGCCTCGCATTCATAGGGGAAGGTGGCCAATGGATAGGGGAGGAGTATACCCTTGTACTAGTCGCGGACTATGTGCTGCAGCATCATGCTGGTCCCGTTGTTTCTAACTTATCATCTAGCCGAGCCTTGAGAGATATTGCTCAACGACATGGCCAAACCTACCATGCATCCGCTGTTGGTGAGGTGAACGTGGTTGAGAAGATGAAAGAGGTAAATGCGGTATTGGGTGGAGAAGGGAATGGAGGAATTATCGATCCTCAACTTCACTACGGTCGCGACGCACTTGTTGGTACGGCTCTGGCCCTGACCTATCTGGCCAAGAGTGGGAAGTCTATCAACGAACACCGAGCGAGCTATCCGAGCTATCATATGATTAAGGACAAGATCCAGCTCAGCCCTGCATTAGATGTGGAGCAAGTTTTGGCGGATGTTAAGTCAGCCTACGAAACAAAGGATGGTGTGGAAATCAACACTATTGATGGCCTGAAGCTAGACTTCCCGCAAGGGTGGGTGCACTTACGCCGATCCAATACGGAACCAATAGTTCGGGTCTATGGAGAAGGTGATAGTGAGACTGCCATAAATGATTTGGTCAAGGAAATAAAAGGCTACTTCTAGTCTACCTTGTTAAGTCAGTTTGAGTTCTGCCTATAGTCTGTCCGGCTATAGGCAGAACTCTTTTTAGGATATCTTTGTTAATTTAATGTTAACTTACAGTAAATAGAAAGTTTACTTTTTGTTAGATTTGTGTAAATTCCCTGTATTGAGAAGTACATACAATCCGCTATTGTTGGACTTTGAAGAAGAAGATTATGAGGAAGTATCGTTTAATAATGCTGTTGGTGATGGCGGGCTTCACCATGCTCTCTGCGCAACGCCATGTGGCTTTGCTGGATGCGCCTTCGCGCAAAATTAATTCTGTCCGATCCGAGGCGAACGGACAACAGCTCTACCAATTCACATTGGATCGTGGGATGATCTACCTTGAAGCCGATCTTGAAGGTGCAAGGGGAGAATACGTTTTAGATACAGGAGCTCCTGGCTTAGTTCTTAATGAGCAGCCGGAGCGTGTACATGAGGCTTACGTGGCCCAATCTTGTGCGGAAGAGGTGAAAGTAGGGATGCGCCAAGTGGAGCACTTTTCCCTAGGAGAATTAGAACTACGCCAATTTGAAGCCATAACCCTTGATTTGGATCACCTGAGTCGGGCACACAATAAGGAAGTGGCCGGTCTGATAGGTTATGAAATTCTACAGGAGCATACGTTGCTACTTGATTATCAAGAGCAGCAAATGCATCTCTTAGACTATAGTGTTAATGATGCCGTTCATCAACCAACCGTTCGGATTCCTTTTATTCTAGATGGGCATCTTCCGGTGCTCGAAATAAAGGTGGGGCAACACACTTTACATTTGGGGATCGATACCGGTTCCGCTTCTAATATCCTTGATGAATCCTGGCAAAATGTGCTTGCACTTTGGGGCCCGTCCATGCCAACCGAAGAAATACAAGGACTAGATCAAAGGGTGCAGCAAGTGGATGCTACTATGGTAGAGGATTTTCCAGTAGGGCACTTAGGACTAGACACTAAGTTCTTACTTCTGGATCTCTCCCATTTGCGAGCCGGAGCCGAAGTTCCTCTTGACGGTCTATTGGGCTATAGTTTCCTGGCCAACTTCAAGGTAGCTATCGACTATCCAAATCAAGAAGTGCTCTTGTGGCCTGTGGACCTAGAGCAATAATTCATAGAAGGAGTCACAACCGGAATGCCCCGTGGCTCCCTTCGCTCCTTCCAAAAGAGAAAAGCCCTTCTTTCTATACAAGTGGTTAGCTGCTGTCATGCGCTCCACTGTTTCGAGGTACATTTTCTTGAAGCCTTTGTCTCGCGCTTCTTTGAGACACAAATCAACGAGTGCAGCACCCATACCAAGCCCTCTTAAACCTTCGAGGAAGTACATTTTCTTCAATTCGCAGGTGTCGGTATCACCACCTTCCAAGGCAGCAAAGCCACCGCAGCCCATCACTTGCCCTTGGTGTTCAATAGCATAGAACGCTGCTCGTTCATCGGCATAGGCATTAAACATGTCATCTACCTCGGGGTCTTCAATGGAAAAACCGGAGCCTACACAATGAAACTCGGTCATCACCTTCCGGATGATGGAAGCTACTTTAGGGTTGTCCTCGAGTGTGATCGGACGAATGATGGGTGTATCCATATTATTAGATTTCTTCGCGATCTAAATCTACTTGTCCAAAATAGACAAGAATAAAGCCTATTATTACCATCCCGATTTTGATCATAAATGCGCTGATACCACCGAAGTTTCTTAGCCAAGCTAAGAAGGCAAAATCAACGCCGACGAAATTTAGGAAGATGGCTAAAAAACCAATTACCACCAGGAGAAACCCAATGATGGTCAAAAACGTTTTATTTTGAGACATGTTCGTCATACTTTAGGAACAGCACGAAAAAAGAGTTGTATTCTATTTTCTGCGCAATAATTTTGGCGACAAAAATAATCCAAGCCCAACCATGATCAAACTGATCGAATGCCCACGTGATGCAATGCAGGGGCTCAAGACCTTTATTCCGACAGAAGTTAAGGCCAAATATCTGAATTTACTCCTGCAAGTGGGCTTTGATACCTTAGATTTTGGCAGTTTCGTGAGCCCAAAAGCGATTCCGCAGATGCGGGATACTGCTGATGTACTGGCTCAGCTTGATCTCTCGAATACCAACACGAAGTTACTGGCAATTGTTGCCAATTATCGCGGCGCAGAGTCTGCGGCCTCTTTTCCAGAGATTCAGTATCTGGGATTTCCTTTTTCTATATCTGAGACCTTTCAGCTGCGAAACACCAACGCCACCATTGCAGATTCTATGGATCGCGTAAAACGCATTCAGGATTTGTGCCAAAAGAATGGGAAAGAGATGGTGCTCTATCTGTCTATGGGGTTTGGAAATCCTTATGGCGACCCCTGGAATGCAGAGACGGTTATGCACTGGGTGGAGGAACTATCAAAAATTGATATCCGCATATTTCAACTGAGTGATACGATCGGTGTAGCTAAGCCTCCTAGTATTGAGTATCTGTTTGGAGAATTGATTCCTGCTTACCCAGACTTAGAAATTGGCGCCCACTTTCATACAACACCCCAAAGCTGGGAAGAAAAGGTAGCTGCTGCCACGGCTCATGGCTGTATACGTTTTGACGGGGCTATTAGAGGATATGGTGGCTGCCCAATGGCCAAAGATGATCTTACCGGCAACATGCCAATGGAAAACTTAGTACATTTTTTCCGCGATCAAAAGCAAGAAACAGGGGTGAACTATGACCTGTTTCAAAAGGCCTATCTTGAGGCGGCGGGTGTTTTTCCAGCGCACTAGGTGCAAAATACTGCCAATTTTTTACCTTTGGTTTTCGTTACTTTCCACCTCGGAGACCCGGGGTGACATACCAAAAAAAATGTCATGGGATTTTGGGACCGCATTCGAGATTGGTTCGGCCGTCCAACGACTAATGAACCACCCTCTAAAGAGCCGCCATCTGGTACGACTCCTCCACGCCCGGATATCAGTCCGGTTGTGAAGCCATCCGATGATGACACCCTCCCTTTGCCCGGTGACACAGGTATTGACATTTTTCGACTACTCTTTAGCAACAAAGACAAACACACCACCACTATGCTCAATTCTATTTCCCTTAGCTCGGATATGAAGACCTTGTACTTGATTGACAACGGTCGTGCTATTCCTTTCGACTTGACCGTGCGCCAAGGGGTATTAGTAGGTTTGCTGGGAGATCAATTGGTGGTAGCAACTGCAGCTAGCAATCCACGCGGGGACGGAGAACTAGATCCCCCTTCCGATGGTGAAATCGCTACTGGCGGTCGCGATGCGGAAACACCTACACCAGAGGCGGAAGCACCGGCTAGTAAATATGCCTTTAAAGCGGGAGAGAATAGTCAGTATACACTTTCCTATAACCGCAAGAACAAAGCACTGAGCGTGATTGGATTGGATGATATCGTAATCCAGTTAGAAGCGCCAGACACTACAGAGTGTAATGACAAGGTGTTTAGCCTGGACAAAAAGCAGGTGCTCAATATTCGTTGGGAAGAGGAGCAGCTTCACTTGGTTCAAGTGAACGCCGGGCACTAACGCTTGCGCCGTCCCTCTGATCTTAGCTGTCGGATGGGCTTGTCTTGAAGAATGCGATCTATCCAAAGAATTGCAATTTCATCCAGTCCTGCTAATACCGGGCTGTTCAGCGCTTCAATCTTAGCTTTCAAGTTATTAAGTATTTCGCGTTCCTGTCGGAAGGAACTACTCTTTTGCAATTGCTGAATGGTACTGGACAGTAGTTTGTTGAAGTCGTTCAGATTGCTCTTGTCCAGACGTGCGAAATATCGATTTACGGAGCGGACGGTGTTTTCAATCTGTTCAAAATCTCCCAGGCAGTAGATGGCAAGCATGTAGATGATCTGGCTTACCTCATGAATATCCCGCCTTAAACCTTTGTTCTTCTTGAGCAGCGGCCGCAATCGCGTCAGCCAGTCAAGACACTCTTCAAAACGATCATTTAGGAACAGTAGTAGGATGGCGTTAAAGTGGATGTTCAGCCGAGAGCTGGGGGAGATATCGTAGTTCTTTAACCCCTTTGCCACGTTTTCCAATGGCACATCGATGGACTCCTTCGGAGCATTCAGTAGGTAGATGAGTTCGTAAATCGAAATGCGTTCAAACAGAAAGGTCTTACCCTGGTAATTCGGAGCTTCGTGTGCCTTCAACTCCTCTAGCAGTTGCGGGAGCGTATCGAGGAGCTCAGTTTTGCGGAAGGTAGCCGAAAGCAGATTCGAGAAATCACCAACGTACAAGGAGAAGTGCTCCGAAATGAGTCGCTCTTGATTCCGCCATGTGCCAATCGTTTCCTGTAACTGTTCGTAGACGCGATCTTCATCGCCTTTCAATCGGAAATAAAGTGCCAGGAATCGGTGCAACCTCCATTTGGCATGGAAAGAATCTATATGCTCCGGTTCTAAGGCTAAGACTGGTTCATACTCCGCTGTAATTTTATTGATCTCTTCTTCTGCCAAACGCTGAGGATAACGAAGAACATCAATGGATAACAAGTCATAGCTATCATGCAGCCCCATCTCCTGTTGAAGCAGCTGAATATGCTTTTCTTTCTCCGCGATGAGCTCCTTTACTCGATCACTGTAGTTTTTGTCTAAGTACCGTTTAATCAAGTCTCGTTGACGCAAGTTGATCTCCAGTACCGATAAGTGATCATCTAGCTCCAGTGCCAAGCTCTTTGCCTCCTCTAATCGGTTCTCTGCTTGTTCAAGGAGTTTTCGTTCAAAGAGGATTTTGGCGTCGGTCAACAACTCCTTAATGCGCGTTTTGTAGGACTTCTTACTCTGATAGTCACGCATGGCGCGCAGGATAGCCTCGTAGAGGCGAGCCTTGTCATCACCGAGTTTTTTGCCGAACTCCTTCTTGAGAGGCCCTTCACTGTATTCCTCTTGCTGGTTGATGGCCTGGAATAGCGCCAGGTAGCGACTATTCTTACGTCCGCTCTTCTGAGCATCCAGCGTGAAGTAGCGCTTCTCGGATTTGGACAGCGATTTTATCAGATAAAAAAGATGGTCTTTGCCGCGCATATGGATTAGTTACCCAAGCCTTCCACGACCCGCAGGTAGCCTACTGGTACCTCAATGACCGTACGGCCATTTACAATCTGGGCCCGGGCATTTGTAGCAGGTACAATCGGTTGGTTGCTACCACTACCGGCAGGACGAACACGAGCAGCATCTACACCGAAGGTCGCGAGATCTCGCGCAACGGCAAGAGATCGCAACAAGCTCATCTCCCAGTCATAGTCGGGGTTGCTGCTAGGGTTGGTATGGCCAACAACGTGGATCATCAGATCTGGGTTGTCGCGTAGGACCACAGCAATTTGCTGTAGCGCTTGGCGGCCCTTCCAGTGTACACCGTTGGTTTCTCCTTGCGGGAAAAGTAAAGCTTGGTTGAGGGTCAATACTACACCCTCAGCATTAGTCGCAATTCCCACTTCATCTTCCGGGAAGCCTACCAACACTCGTTGGAAGTAGTTGACGAGTGCATCTCTTTGCTGATCCAGGTTTGCCTTCTCGCTGGCCAGCTGTTGGTAGCGAGGATCAGGAGTATTGTAACCAGTAGGCGTGTTGCCATAGGCACCACGGGCTTCTAACCTTTGCAGTTCCGCATCACGGGTACGAAGCTGTGATTCCATCTGAGTTAGCGAGCGCTCCTTACGGTCAAGTTCGTCTTGGCGTAGTGAAAGCTCCTGCTCCAGAACCTGGGTTTCGTAACTAGTGGTTGCCAATACCTTTTGGTTGTCGCCAACCAGGCTGTTATATCGAGCTACTACATCTTGGTAGTTGCGGTTGAGGCTAATGTTGGTAGCTGTGAGGCGCTCTAAGTCTCGCGTCAGCGATTGATAATCTGCCTGCGTCTGATTGTTTTCGCCCTGCAGTTGTTGATTGGCTGCCCGAATACTATCGGTGGCTAGTGCCTCTCCTTTGTAGTAGTCGAGCGTTTGCTCTAATTCTGCATACTGCTGTTGACTAACACAAGAGAAAGCTAATAGAATGGATAGAGTGGCGAAAAGCGTTAATAATTTCATAGGAAGCTATACTAGGTTTACACGGTGCCTGTTTTTGGGCGGCCAGCCGCTATGCTGTAGTTATACTGCTGCGCGGCTATCCGTAGGCGGTAATTCCGTTCGCAGTATAACGAAATTAGCATTATGTAGCAAATTCCCCTTACTTTTGCCCCGCAAAAATGGCTATAGATGATGTTCCTTCGCTTGTTATTATTGGGCTTAACCGCTGGCCTGCTTTTCGATTGCAGCGGTGATCAAGATCTACGAGATAGAGCAAAGGCCGAGGCTGAGCAACTTGCTCAACAAACGGCTAGTACTCCAGCGGCTCCTGCAAATGAACCGACTGCAACTCCAGGTACAACGCCTGCCACTACTGGCGAAACTTTGACGCTGGTTCTTGGTAATGCTGAAGTTGGTGCTGGTGAGGAGGCTTGCCTGCCGATCACAGCAACCGGTTTCAATGATTTGATTGGCTTGCAGTTTTCCATCCGCTGGGACCGAGATGAATTGAAATACACAGCTATCCGCAATATGGAACTTCCCGATTTAGGGCAGCAGAATTTCGGTGATACCCACAACGAGCTCGGAGTAGTTGCGCTCAGCTGGATACATCAAACCCTGCAAGGTGTGAGTCTACCCGCTGATAGTCATCTCTTTGATATCTGTTTCGTTCCACAAACAGCTAGTGGCTCCAAGGTTGAGGTGCGTTTTGAGCCTAAACCTGTCGTTTACGAGGTGATCAATGTGCGCGAAGAGCTGCTGCAGTTCTCTGGCGTGAACGGACAGATCAACGTAAAATAGAAGAGCCCTCTCCGCTGCTCCAGCGAATCGGACTCTCCCGTCTCCTACAATGCGAGTGATATATTATTGTTTAGGCAGAGCCTAACGCTTGTTAGTTCACGTCTTTGCCCTCCTTGAGGCTGGCGATCATGCTAGTCAAGCTATCTTTATTGAGTTGGTCTGGAGCCTGAGTCAGAGCGATCTCTGCATGTTTCACTGCTGCTTCGTATTGCCCAGTGGCACTCAGGCCTCTTGCCATACCTACTTCGGTTGGCCAAGCTCCTTCAAAGCGCTTGTGGTTCGCCTTGAAAATTGCCAGGGCCATTTCCGCATCACCCTGAGCAATCATCTGTCTGCCCATACCATGAATTTGGAAGGAGTTTGCCGAAGGGTGCTCGATAGCGGTATTAATATTGGCTTGAGCTTCCTCTTTTTCACCGAGGGCGTACTGGATCTGTCCTTTAGTGCTCAGTGTGGTGAAGTTCTCCTGACCAATAAACGGCAGTGATACGGCATTCTCGGCCCAAGTCAGTGCTTCTTCTAAATTGGTGTTGTTCTGTAGGCAGAAAGTGGCTGCTTGATTCCAGCCTTGCCAATTGAAGCCCGCATTGTTCTCCAACTCTTGGCGGAGATTTGCCAGATATACCTCATTCATATCCGGCACGCTAATTTTGAAGGGGATTTTCTTGTTTTCCCACATCAATGCCAGGGTGCATTCTTCCGCTTGGCGGTCTGTGAACTCATAGGTCAACCATTCGTGAAACTCACTGTCTTCAGGGGCAGCGGTGACGCGTAACGCATCTTCATTTTCCTTGTAGAAATAGCTTCCCCAAGCCGTACTGTTGTTAGAAAAGATTAAAGTCCATGGACCGCTCTCTTCTACGATCATGTGCAAGCCGTAGGTGCCGGCGGCAAGTGGCTGTCCTTGTATTTCCACATCGTGGGAGAAAGAAATGGTGGTGTTCTCATTAGAGCCTGCTCTCCATGGAGAAGGATTGCGCAGGCCAAAGCCTAAATCAGTGAGTCCGTATGGAATTAATTGCCCCCAGATTTGGCCAGTACGATCTTGCCCGTTCGGGGCGGTGACGTCAGGGCTGGAATAATTGACCGTTACGTGTACCAAGGAGCCGATGTATTGAGTCACAATGGAACGTTGGTTACCGCCACTTGGCGGAAGGGTAACGGACTGGGCGGTAAGACTACAAGTAATGAGAAGGGTGGTTAGTACATAAAGTAAACGCATAGGTTTGGTTTTGATAAAACAAGTCGGTGTGAATAATTAGAGAGCCTTGCTGAAGGCCAAGCCTCCAGTTGCACTCCCTTAGGAATATCTTACGGGTGATAGGTATGTGCCACTGTTGTTGGTATATGGTGATTTTGTGATTTCTTTTTCCAATTTAAAGACAATGGATACAGTCTGCCGAGAAAGGCAACGAACTGACCGGATAAAGCAGTACTATCGCCGCTGACTGCTATGGGCTTCCACTCGGTGATTCCTAAGCGGCAGCCTCATTCCTATTTATAGGTGGATTGTGTATCTTCGGCGATGCCATTCTTCAGTGAAGGCGTTATGAGGACGTCTAACTAGAAGAATGAGGAGCTCATCATGAAGTATTGTAGCAATTGTGGGGCGCCAAATCCCGTCCTTGAAATACCCGAAGGTGACACGCGACCTCGTTACGTTTGTAAGCGTTGTCACACTATTCATTATTCCAATCCTAATGTTGTTGCCGGCTGCCTTCCGCTTTGGAAGGGGCAAGTCTTGTTGTGCCGACGAGCTATCCCTCCCAGAGAAGGCTATTGGAATGTTCCAAGCGGCTATTTAGAGAATGGTGAGACGGTGGAAGAAGGTGCTATGCGAGAAGTGTGGGAAGAGGCCGAAGCCCGTGTCGAGATTCTTGGCGTGCATGCGCTTTATAGTTTACCGCATATCAATCAGATTTATATTCATTTCCTGGCAGAATTGAAGGACGGTGCTTTTGGGATTGGGCCCGAAAGCTCAGAATGCCGGTTGTTTAAGGAAGAAGAAATTCCCTGGGACGAAATAGCCTTTACCTCATCCGTCTTTTCCTTACGTCGCTTTTTTGCTGATCGTAAAGCAGGAACACGGAAAACTCACCTTGGGGCCTATCTACATGATCATAAAAAAGACCCATCAAAATAGAAGGGTAGTAGGACCTTCGCTGAGGAGAGTACATATACGGGGCCGGTTTCGCCTTGAAGCAATATTTGAATATTCCCCTTTTGCTTGCCTTCTGTTTCCACAAGTACCTGACGGCATGCTCCGCAAGGTGCCGCAGGCTCTTCTACTGGTCGTTCAGGGTTGCGTACCCGGATAGCCATCTGTTTGACAATGCTGTCTGGCTTAGTTGATACTACAGCCGCAAGGGTAGTCCGTTCAGCACAAAGGCACATAGGATAAGCCGCATTTTCAAAGTTGCCTCCACTAAGGATTTCACCATTGTCTAAACGTACAGCCGCACCTACATGGAAGTTGGAATACGGTGCATATGCTTTGTCCAGGGCTAGTTCCGCTTCTCTTAACAGCTCTTGCTGATCTTCCGGTAATTCGTCTGCACTAGTGTAGACTTGCCACTTTACCGCCATAGATTTTTCCAGTCCTGCCATATGCAATTGCTTTAGTTTCTACTATTAAGCCTGCGTTAAATCCTACCTTGACTTAGCGTCAAAGGTAAACTAAGTAACTGTTTTAAGACTAAAGATATTATCTTGCCGCCGTATAGGAATGACACCAAAACCTTCTTGTTGGTTTTCAATGGTTTGTCGATTTTTGCACAAATCTTTTGAAAATAAACAACGGTTGGCCATACTAGGTCGACTCATTTACAAGTTAAAGGTGCCGCATTAGTAAGAAATCAAGCTCAACGTATGAAAAGTATTCTAATCATTGGTGCCGGACGATCTTCTGGTGCGTTGATTAACTATGTACTGGAAAAAGCCCAGGAGAAGGGGTGGTTCGTAACGGTAGCTGATGCTGATCCAGCACTAGCCGAAGCCAAGGTGAATGGCCATCCGAATGGCCGTCCAGCATGGCTGGATGTTCATAAGGTGAATGACCGAAAGGAACTGATTGGCCGCGCAGATGTCGTGGTTTCCTTACTGCCAGCCCATCTACATGTAGAGGTAGCTCAAGATTGCATCAAGTTGCATAAGCACTTGATCACTGCTTCCTACGTGTCCAAAGAGATGTATAGCCTTGGAGATGAGGTCAGAGACCGTGAACTCATTTTTATGGGTGAAATGGGCTTGGATCCGGGAATCGATCATATGTCTGCGATGCAGAAGATCGATGAGATCAAGGATAAGGGTGGTAAGCTGCTATCGTTCCGCTCTTACACCGGCGGTTTGGTGGCTCCGGAAAGCGATACCAATCCATGGCATTATAAGTTTACCTGGAATCCTCGCAATGTAGTCCTGGCGGGGCAAGGTACGGCTCAGTACCTCTATAAAAAGAAGTTCAAGTTTATCCCTTACAACCGACTCTTCCGGAAGACTTGGGATATTGAGGTGCCAGGAATGGGCCCATTTGAAGTTTATGCCAACCGAGACAGCCTCCTGTACCGAGAACAGTATGGCTTGAAAGATATTCCATCGATTTTGCGTGGAACCATTCGTTATCCTGGCTACTGTGCGGCTTGGGACGCCCTCATTAAGATCGGTTTGACGGATGCGGACTTTCCTATTCTGGACAGCGGAAAGCTTACTTATCACTCTTTGATGGAGGCTTTTGCACCAGAAGGGACAGGTTCTGTAAAAGACCGTATCGCTGCTTTGTTGCGCCAAGAGCCTGACTCTGAGGTAATGCAAAAGCTCGAGTGGTTAGGTTTGTTTAGCAAACGCAAGATTGGTCTGGAGAACGCTACGCCTGCTCTGATTCTTGAGAATCTACTCCTCCAAAAGTGGAACCTTGAACCAGAGGACAAGGATATGATTATCATGCAACATGAGTTCGACTATGTTTTGAATGGTAAAAAACATCGACTCATTTCGTCCATGGTGATGAAAGGCAATGGCGAGCATGATACGGCCATGTCTCGTCTGGTAGGTTTACCGATGGGTATTTTCGTAAACTTGATCTCCGAAGGGAAAATCAAGTCGACGGGAGTGCAAATTCCGGTGATGCGCGAAGTGTATGAGCCAGTGTTGGAAGAGCTCAAGGCCTATGGTGTGAGTTTTGAGGAACACGAAGAGATCATCAAATAGGTTGTGTGCGTTTGCCTAGCCGCATAGACGCCTGGTTGAGTAATGCACGTGCATTTCAGCTTTTTCAATTGCTACGGCAGGGTGGACTCATTGTAATTGCGATTGCGTTAGCGCATTCGGGCATAGGGCTCGAGCAGATCGGTTATTACGAGATGCTCACCTACTTAGGGTATCTCCTCACCTTCTTCTGGGTCAGTGGTTTCATGCAAGGCTTGCTAAGCCAGTATAACCGTTTGGGCATCCCTGAGCGGAAGCAACTAGTTTTCCAGGCTTTCATAGTATTTAATGGGGCAGCCTTGTTGCTGGCCCTGACCTTGGCTGTATTTGAGCCCCATTTACTTACGGCGCTTTTGCAGCAGCAGGAAGTACCTTATCTGTGGCTATTCCTTGCTTTCCTGCTCACCAATCTAGTTGCCAGTCTTCAGGAGCACTATTACCTGCTAGAGAAGCAAAAAGTAAGTCTGGTTGCTTACGGTGCAATTACTACTTTTCTGCAGGTAGCGGTAGTTGCTATTCCACCGCTGTTGGGATACTCTTTCCGCTGGAGTTTCATAGGATTAGCTATCCTAGGTGTCTCCAAGTGGGTTTGGTTGCTTAGGCATGTGTTTGTCTATGGTCGATGGCAATGGTCATCAGCTATCTTTAGAGATTGGTGGAAGATCTCCTGGCCATTGGGCTTGTATGCCTTGATAGCAGGCCTCAATCAATCTGCTGGGCCCTGGTTGGTAGGGCAGTTTTTTGCGGGTGACTCTACAGCTTTTGCTGTTTATAGATATGGCGCTCGTGAATTGCCATTGTTGTCCGCATTGGCAGGAGCGTTGAGTAGTGCCTTGATACCGGTGATCGCCAGCGATACAGAAACGGGCTTGCAGGAATTGAAAGTGGAGACAAAGCGTTTGTATCATCTCATATTTCCCATCAGCATTCTGCTCTTGCTGACGGCCCAATACTGGTTTCCTTTTGTTTTTGAAGCCAAGTTTGCAGATAGTGTGCCACTCTTCAACACATTTCTGTTACTTACCTGTGTGCATTTATTATTCGCACGGACTATTCTCGTAGCCTTGGATAACACCCGTTGGATTCCAGCCTTTGCTGTCGTAGAGTTAGTCTTACAATTATTTTTAGGCTACCTCTTGGCTCCCAAGTGGGGTTTGTTCGGAATTGCGCTAGCCGCTGTTGGGTCATTTGCCGTAGAAAAGATCGGTCTTATTCTGTTTCTACAGCGTCGTCATGGCATCCAATTGATTAGCTATACACCTTGGCGATGGTGGCTTTTTTACAGTGGTAGTTTACTAGCGATTTTTCTATGGATGCGCTAACGCTTCTTCTCTTCCGCGCATGCTAATATTTCCTGGAGGTATATACAATTGCAAGGCAATTCAGTAGTTTTGCATCCGCAAATAAAATCGAGTAAAAATCATGTCCAAAGTACTCATTATCGGAGCTGGCGGAGTAGGCCGAGTGACGACCTTCAAATGTGCTCAACACCCGGAGGTGTTTACTGGTATTATGCTGGCTAGTCGCACTAAATCTAAGTGTGATGTAATTGCAGCTGATGTTCGGGAACAATTGGGTTATCAGGCGATTGAAACCGCTGCTGTCGATGCGGAGAATGTACCTGAACTAGTAGCACTGATACGCGCTTACCAGCCCGAATTGGTTATTCATGTTGCACTTCCTTATCAGGACCTCACCATCATGGACGCTTGCCTGGAAACGGGTGTGCACTATCTGGATACGGCCAACTACGAACCTAAGGAGGAAGCGAAATTTGAGTACAGTTGGCAATGGGCCTACCAAGACCGCTTTAAAGAGAAGGGCATCTTGGCAATCCTCGGATGTGGTTTTGATCCAGGTGTGACTAGCATATTTACTGCTCGTGCTGCTAAACACTTCTTCGACGAGATTCATTACCTGGACATCGTTGATGCCAATGCTGGAGATCACGGAAAGGCATTTGCTACCAATTTTAATCCAGAAATCAATATCCGCGAAATCACCCAAAAAGGACGTTACTGGGAGAACGGACAGTGGATTGAGACTGAGCCTCACGAAATCATGAAGGTGCTCAACTACCCAGATATTGGACCCAAAAACTCTTACCTCATCTATCATGAGGAACTGGAATCTTTAGTGAAGAACTTTCCGACGATCAAGCGAGCACGCTTCTGGATGACCTTTGGCGACGAATACCTGACCCACCTTCGTGTAATTCAGAACATCGGTATGGCCGGTATCGAACCTGTAATGCATAAAGGAATGGAGATCATTCCACTAGAGTTCCTAAAGTCTGTCTTGCCAGATCCAGGAGATTTAGGCGAGAACTATACTGGGGAAACGAGTATTGGATGCCGCGTTCGCGGGATTAAGGACGGCCAGGAGAAGACCTACTATATCTGGAACAATTGTAGTCACGAGGCCGCTTTTAAGGAAACTGGAGCGCAGGGCGTTAGCTATACCACTGGTGTGCCGGCAATGACTGGTGCCATGATGCTGCTAACTGGAAAGTGGGGTGGAACTGGTGTGAAGAACGTAGAGGAGTTCGATCCAGATCCATTCCTCGATGTGTTGGGTAAGCATGGCTTAGAATGGCACGAAGCGGAGAATGTTGATCTCGAGCTTTAGACTAGTAAAGACCTGATAAAAGAGGCCGGTGTTCCTGAAGTTGAACAACCGGCCTCTTTCGTTTAAAAAGCTACTGCACGATAAACTTTCGAGCAGGCCACTTTATGCCTTGCTCGTTTTCCAGTTGTAGCCAATAAACACCAGCGGGTAGGTATAGATCTAGGGGAATATTTTGCCCTGCCTCGTATAGCTCGAGTGCTTGATTTTGCACCAGTTGCCCTAGACTGTTATAGATGCTTATCTGATGCTCCGATAAATAAGGCCAATCTGCAAACTGCAGATGTAGTTGACCTCTAGTGGGGTTCGGATAGATGCCCCACTGACTATCTAAAATAGAAGGATCATCTACGCTGGTAATGACGACCTCGATCTGTAAATTTTGAGTTACGGTGCCACACTCATTACTTACTGTAAGCTCTACAGTATAAGTTCCTTCTTCCGTGTAGGTATGCATTGGGTTTTGAGTCTCGTTGGTATTCCCATCCCCAAAGTCCCAGAAGTAGGTATCTACTGCTTCTCCGTCCGCTTCAAAGGCGGCGGCTAACCCTTCGAGTTGATAATTGATCTGAGCAAAAGGTAGGGAAAGCACTTCGACAAAACCACTAATGATTTGCTGGTCTTCTCCCGATTCATTGATGGCGATCAACTCCACCGGAAATAAGCCTGGTAGATCATAGGTGACAGTGGGGTTTACCTCCTGCGAGGTTGAAGGTGTACCACCTGTGAATGACCAGCGATACTCATCGGCATTGGTACTTTGGTTAATAAAGGAAAGCACCAAGGGTGCACAACCAGTAAGGTCTGATTCACTAGTAAATGCGGCTACCGGCAATGCACGCATGACTGCCACAGATTGAGTCAACACAATGGTGTCGCATTCATTTTCAAGACGTAGTGAGACCTCGTAAGTACCGTTGCTGTCGTAGGTATGGGATGGATTGTCTATTGTGCTATTATTCCCATCGCCAAAATCCCAGAAGTAGGTGTTTACGTGTTCAGTTGTACTCTCAAAGGTTACACTTAGTTCATCGGTAGAGGATGTGAAACTACCGGATGGTGGGGCCAGTATCTCAATATAGCTTTCAGCGACCAGCGCATTTGACCCGCTTTCATTGATGGCATTGAGCTGTACGAAATACACACCTGGTGTGTTGTAAGTTACGCTCGGGTTTGTCTCTGTGGAAGTACTAGGATCGCCGCCGGGGAAAGACCACTGGTATTCAAGGGCGTTTTCACTTTGGTTAATAAAGTCAACCTCCAATGGGGCGCATCCTCGCCGCTCATCTACCGTGCTGAATGAAACAATAGGAATCGGACGACTGACGACCACTGTGTCTGTATAGGTGAACGGGCCGCACTCGTTTTCCGCAGTAAGGCTTACCAGGTAGGTTCCGCCAATTTCGTACAAGTGCTCAGGATCAAGAAGGGCGCTTCCATTCCCGTCGCCAAAATCCCATGAGAAACTATTGGCATTTTCCAGTTGACTACTGAAACTGACCGCTAAGTTATCCGCCGTGTAGTTGAAGCTAGCACTAGGGAATTCGCCGACCGTGATGTAATCTGCAAGGTTTACTGTATCTGAACCAACCATGTTACTTACAATAAGCGTCACAGGATAAGTACCAGGATCGAGATAGGTGACCTCTGGGTTAGGCTCTGAAGATGCCTCAGGAACGCCTCCAGGGAAAGACCATTCATATTGCTCCACCCCTGAACTCTGGCTGGTAAAGGCAACAGAGAGCGGTACGCATCCAGACGGGGTATCACTTGTAAAGGCTGCTATAGGAGCCTGTACCAATTCAATGACCTGGGTACTGGTATCGTTTCCGCAACTACCCATTGTCACAAGGCTAACGGTATAATTCCCTGCTGCTCCGTAGGTGTGTAGCGGTGCATAGTTAATGGAGAAGGTTCCATCGCCAAAGTTCCACCAATAGTTCAGATCAGGGTGATCTGGTGCAAGATGCTCGAATTGATAGCTGAGATCATCCTCCGTGAATGTGAATGCTGCCGAAGGTGCTGGCAGCGTTTCTATCGTATTGGACGCTGTTTGCTCGCAGCCATAGGCGTCCGTAATGGTGATACTGTATGCTGTGCTAGTTCCAGGTTCAGGAGCAACCACGATGCTATTGGTTGTGTCACCGGTGCTCCAGAGATAGCTATTAGCTGTACTGCTCGTCAGGGTGGCTAATTCGCCAGGACAGAGTAGGGGAGTATCAACACTCATCGTGACGCCAGGGCCGACTAATGAAACACTTCCCTCCGTAGTGCATCCTTGGCTATTGGTGATCTGAACAGCAACAATTACTTCTTCACCAACCGGTAGGTCCGAAAACGTTCTTGGATTCATTGTGGTATTATCATCCAACCACAGCACAGAAGTTATGTCTGTCCCTTGTTCAATGGTAACGACTATTTCATTAGAGGGACAGTCCTCGACTAGAGCTTGGTAATTCAATACAGGAGGTGCAATCACCTCCGCAAAGAAGCTTGTGGTATCTGTACACCCATTGTCGGTATCTAGGCCAATCAGTTGGATGTTAGTAGAAGCAGAGATAGGCCCAAAATTCCAGCTGTTTGTTCCCCCATCGTAGGTTGGGGAAAGAAGAGAGGAGCCAGGAGGGAGAACCCACTGATATTCATCTACGGCTGGATTGCCGGTTGCGGTAAGAATGAGATCATTACCTAAGCAGGGAATTTCATCAAGGTAGCCAGCAGATACAGCAAGCCCTTCACCAAGCACGATATTGATGGTGTCGGATACTCGGCAGTTATTGCGGATAGTGGTGAGGATGTATTCACCCGACTCTGTTACGACAGGGTTTTGCTCGGTAGTGAAGAAGTCGTTTGGTCCTATCCATTGGTAGGTGAATCCATCCAGGGTATTCGGCCACGAGCTAGCCAAAAGCTGTACACTATCAACTAGACATTCTTCTGGTTCCGTGATGCGGGCAAAGGTCTCGAATGGCCCCTCCACTTTGATAATGGTGGAGAGTGTGCCTTCACAGAAACCTTCTTCTCCAATGCCTGGTGTCTCTAAGATTACTCCGTAATACCCGGTGTCTAGGATGTTAGGAATTGTATACGGGAGTTCTACGTCGATGAACGCTTCAATTAACTGGTCGTTAAGATTGTAAATCAGTATGTTAGAAAGTGCATCGGTGTCTACATTGTCGACGGTGAAGCTTCCGTCCATTTGGCCGAAACAGGACACATCTTCTACTTCAATAAAAGGATCTTGAGAAAAGCAGGTCTCTATCTCTGCCTCGCCGCAGCGGAATGTTCGGAGTTCAATCTCCTCATCCACTTCCTGGCCACAAGCAAAGAGGTCATAGGAGCCGGATTCACTATCTGCGAGCACTGTTATGTCAATATCCAGATTCGTCTGCATTTGCTCATCTATCTCTTCACAAGTCTTAACCGTAACCGTCCAGCAGAATTCCATTGGTGGACAAAGTATAGGACCGTCACCCCAATTGTTACCAGGGTCTCCGTCAAAAGGAGAGCCGCCACATGCTATTCCAGAGGATGACTCGTAAGCAAAGCCAGGTCCAAATACACCACCTGTATTGCAACTAACCCATTCTTCGTACCAATCCCAATAGCCGTCTCCATTGCAAGTTGGTGGTGGGATTGGTATAAGGCTATTCTGGTCCCATGCATTCCCCAATTCAATCTGTATAGCATGTATCCAGTTAATGTTGACGTTCTCCCAGATGTCTATGCTGTAGCAAAAAGTGACCGTCGTCTCTGGGCGGTAGAATTCGACTAACTGATCATTGCAATCGATGGTTCAGGAGAAACCGTAAGGTGATCCAATATCAAGCACGGATCATCAGTGAAGGGGCAGCCTACTCGGGTGAAACTTAGATTGAAGTAATCCTGGTCGTTGTAGTTGGCACCACTCACGCGTAAAAAGTAGGTTTGATTAGCTCGGAGGCTAACCACTTCGCTGACAGTGCCGCCTGTACCAGCTACGCAGGCTACTCCAGCTGTCTGTGTGCAGAACGAACCTTCACGTACGCTAAACTCTGGTTCTTGGAGGCCATTTACTTCTACTCGAACACACATAGCTCGGTCTGGTGTAAAGGTGTACCACACGTCGGCACCAAGCCCGCTGAAGATTCCACCAGGTGTACAATTACTGCTATTAGAAGCGGGAATCTCTGGGGTAGCACCAATGTTATGACCAGGATAGCTGAGCGGATCACCGAACGCTAATGGCAGGGCGATAACCTTCGCCATTGCACAACTATCATTTGATGGCTGAGCAGAGAGTTGTTGGAGATGCGGGTTGAGTATGAAAAATAGAGCAAGAAGGAAAGATGGAATGCTGCCAAGGGTATTCTTAAACATGAGTGCGCATTTAGGGTTTAGCAAATAGTAAAAGGGTGGAAAGAAAGTAGCGCTCTATTTGGCAGATGGGGTTAATAGATAGATACGGCAGGATTCCGATTCGCTGCTTGATCAGGAGAAGCTTGACACACTTTACTTACCTTTACCGCAGATTTTTTAATTCTCTCGAATGACCGATCTACTATCACAAATTGCAGCGCCGGCTTTTGTCCTGGAAGAGGCAAAATTGAAGGCTAATCTAGCGAAGATTTCTGCCGTTCAGCGGGCTGCTGAGATAGATGTTATTTTGGCTCTAAAGGCCTTTGCGAATTGGCCTATGTTCCCACTGGTGAGACAGTATTTGAGAGGAGCAACAGCTTCTTCTTTGGCCGAGGCTCGCCTTATCTTTGAGGAGATGGGATGCAAAGCGCATTCTTACTCACCTGCTTATCTGCCAGAGGAGGTAGAGGAGCTACTGCATTATAGCAGCCATATTACTTTTAATTCATTGAATCAACTACATACCTACAGTAAACAGGCGAAGGCTGCAGGTGTCTCAATCGGGCTTCGAGTCAATCCTGAATATTCGGAGGTGGAAATAGATTTATATAATCCGGCCTCTTCGACGGGTAGGCTAGGGGAGACCTTACCCAACCTGCTAGAAGGTTTGCCTGATGAGGTGGAAGGCTTACACTTCCATACCCTCTGTGAATCTTCTAGTTATACCCTTGAGCGGACTTTGGCAGCTTTTGAGCAAAAGTTCTCCCGCTTTTTTCCTCAGCTGCGCTGGGTAAATTTCGGTGGTGGTCACCTCATCACTCGCGCAGATTATGATCAAGACCACCTCATCAGCGTATTGCGTGCCTTTAAGTTGCGCTATCCGCATCTGCAGGTTATTATGGAACCTGGAAGTGCCATTGCCTGGGAAACGGGCTTTCTGCTTACGCGAGTTTTAGATATCATTGAGAACCACGGTGTGAAGACAGCTATTTTGGATGTCTCCTTTACCGCACATATGCCTGATACACTGGAAATGCCCTATAGGCCTAAGGTTAGAGGAGCTACGAACGCCAAAGCGGATCAACCTACTTATCGTTTAGGAGGGGTTAGTTGCTTAGCTGGAGATTATATGACGGAGTACAGTTTTTCGGAGGAACTGAAAATAGGTGATTATCTTATTCTAGAGGATATGATCCACTATACGATGGTCAAGACCACTATGTTCAACGGCGTCAAGCATCCTGATATCGTACTTTTACGTGAAGATGGGCACGCAGAGGTGCTACGGCAATTCACCTACGAGGATTTTCGAAGCCGTTTAGGCTAGTCAATTTTACTAAAATATACTCAGTCCAATATAACCATATGCAAGCTGCTGAAGCCTACCAAAATCTTATCCAAACCCTTACCCCCTCACATGGGGAAGGAGAGGCTCAGTCTATTGCTCGACTCTTATTTGAGGATTTGCTGGATTGGAAAAAAGGGCAAAGAGACAGGCCGTTAAACGACCGGCAATTGCAGCTTTTTGAAGCGGCAAAGCAACGTTTACTTGCAGGTGAGCCACTACAATACATCACCGAGCGCGCTGACTTCTATGGTTTAGTACTTAAAGTGAGCCCTTCTGTACTTATTCCACGCCCGGAAACGGAAGAGTTAGTAGAGTGGGTGTTGGATCAACGTCGTGATTACGGAAACGCGGTTAGTATCATAGATATAGGTACAGGTAGTGGTTGTATTCCCTTAGCCATCAAGGATAACTGGCCTCAGGCTCAAGTCCATGGCTTAGATGTAAGTAGGGAGGCTTTAGCGGTTGCCAGAGGCAATGCGGAGACGCTTCAGCTAGACGTTAATTGGATTGAGCAGAGTATCCTGGATGAGAATAGGTGGACTGATTTGCCATCCATGGATATCATTATTAGTAATCCGCCTTATATCCCTTATCAAGAGGCAGATCTAATGCCAGACTCAGTAAAGGAGCATGAGCCGAGCCTAGCCTTGTTCATCGAAGACGAGGACCCTCTGTTGTTTTATCGACGAATTATGGAGCTAGCCTTAGTCAAACTGAAGTCTAACGGCTTGCTTTTCTTCGAATGTAATGAGTTTAATGCCCAAGATGTCCATCGGCTCGGTGAGCAGCTAGGCTTCCAGGATACGGAGTTGCGCAAAGATCTTCAAGGGAAGTGGCGCATGTGGAAGGGGCGACGTGCTGCGTCATAGTGCTGATTCTGATTACAAGGAAGATCGTATGTAGGATGTTCTTGATAAACATCGATCTTAAAACTTAATAGTTTTGAAGAATAAATGCGCTCAGCATGTTACGAGGAAGAAGTAATAGAAGGTTAAACCTGAATCCCAAAAAGGACCGGAGTTCCGACAATCCTTTTATTCCGGCCTTCGTTTCCCTAACAGTACTGTTATTCATGGGGCTTGCAGCGTATCAAGTCTTTCATAAAGGTCCACTAAGTATGGAGGGGGCAAAGCGTGTGAATAAGAGCTTGTGCCTAAAATATTACCAGGAAGAATTTGCGGGAATTATTGCAAAAGTCGGGATTGTTAGACGCTCCAAAGTAAAGGTCATTCTCTTTGAGGACAGTACTATTATAGGACCTCGTGGTATGGGTTATCAGCTTCCTAAACTTAGCGTCGGAGACTCCCTTTACAAAGCTCCAAATAGTTTCTCTTATGAGATTTTCCCTTGGGAAAACCGCGATAGCAGTTTTGTTCTTGATCCCTATGAGGGATACGGCTGTGATATGAAGAAGAAGTAAGGATGAATAATGGGCTAGTTTACATCACCAGCGGATCCTTCTCTGCTTCAATTCGCTCATCTAAAGCTTCAATAAGCTCATCCAGATTCCAGGCATTTTCGATACGGTATGGACCTACTTGTGTTCGCCGGAGGGCAGTTAAGTATGCGCCGCTGTCTAATGCCTTGCCCATGTCATGGGCAAGTGAGCGTACGTACGTCCCTTTAGAGCATTGTAGTCGGAAACTCACGTCGGGAAGTTCTACCTCGGATAGCTCAAACTCATGAATGTGCACGGTTCGAGCTTTGATCTCTACCTTCTCGCCTCGACGGGCCTTTTTGTAGAGCGGTTGGCCGTTCACTTTAATGGCAGAAAACATTGGAGGTACTTGCTCGATGGTACCCAGAAATTGTTGGCGAGCCTCGTCTAGCGAATCTTCTGAGATATGCTTGTAGTCAAAGGTTTGGTCCACTTCGGTCTCTGCATCGTAAGAAGGGGTAGTACCGCCCAACTTAAACGTTCCGGTATATTCTTTGTCCCAGCCCTGAAACTCAGTAAGCTTCTTGGTGAATTTGCCGGTGCAGATAATCAGTAAGCCCGTAGCCAGTGGATCGAGGGTTCCGGAGTGTCCAACCTTAATTTTCTTAATGCCGGTTAGCCTACGCAGGCGGTGCCGGAGTTTGTTGACGACGTCAAAGGACGTCCAGCCTTGCGGCTTGTCTATAAGCAGGGTACTACCAGCTTGGAAATCAATACTTCGTATGGAAGGAGGTTCGATTTCGTTCATGCTAATCTTTTATCCTAAAAATACCAGGCTGCCAGAGCCAGAGCTGCTATTGCGAAGCAGTAATAAGCAAAATAAGACAATTGGCTGTTTTTCACAAGTTTGATCATCCAAGTACAAGCCAATAATCCAGTAAGAAAGGCAGCTGTGAAGCCAATACCCAAGGCTAGGCCGTTCGGGCTTTCGGTAAATTCCCCATCCAGGACATCTTTTGCCATCTTCCCTAGAATGAGTGGAACTACCATCAAAAATGAAAAACGAGCCGCTTTCTCACGATCAATTCCAAGTAGAACGGAACTACTAATCGTTGCTCCAGAACGAGAAATGCCTGGCAGAATAGCAATCGCTTGCGCTATTCCGATTAAAATGGCATCCTTCCAACCAACGGTTTTATCCGTAGTCTTGGCTCGGTCAGCAAGGAAGAGTAGAAGCCCCGTGATCAGGAGCATACAAGCTACCAGGGGAATCTGACGGTCAAATAGTCCTTCAATCGTATCTTCCAGCAGGATCCCGACAAGCGCGGCGGGAACCATGGAAAGAATGATCTTCAGGCTAAAACGAGTGGCTTCGTTATCCTTGAAGGCGAAAAGCCCCCTTATGATCTCAGCAATATCTTTTCGAAAGACGACAATCGTACTCAGAGCTGTTGCTGCGTGTAGAACAACAGTCATAAGCAGGCTTTCCTCCGCGGCGCTCGTGTCGCCCATGAAGAACTTAGCCAATTCCAAATGCCCACTACTACTGACAGGGAGAAATTCGGTTAAACCTTGTACAATGCCCAGGAGGGCAGCACGTAATGCTTCCACAATCGTAAGTTCGACAGGTTACTTCTTGAAAATAGCGTAGACCTCTACACCTAGACCCGCCAGAATGACGATTGGAGCTAATACGGTGCGGCGGCCGCTGTAGATAATACCTTCGTCCCAAACATCAGGACTTGGCATGGAACCACCGCTCATCAGCAGCATTCCGATGATCACCAGAACTAATCCGATGCCCATCCATAGGTAGTTGTCGCGACCGAAAGTTAGGGCACGTTGTGAAGGTGCGGCAGTGCGTGTTTTAGCCGAAGCTGTACTACGACTGCTTTCTTTCTTGCTGGTAGTAACAACTACTTTTTTCTTCGCAGGTTTCTTACTCATCGAGTTGACTGTGTATTTAAGCGTGGCAAAGATAGCGGAATTTCACTAAGCACTCTAGTATAAATCATCTTCTCGCAGACGTAGATATTTCCGGACGACAACATAGGTGCTAAGCCAGTTGACGAACATGCCGAGAATAAGCAAGCCGGCAAAAAGCGCTATAAAGGCTACCGGGTGCTGGAGCTCCTTAATCTCAGGGATTTGTTGTTGGAACCAAAACTGTAAGAGTACCAAGAGCCCGATCGCTAAAAGTGCACTCAGGAATCCGTGCCACAGCGCCTTGCGCAGGTATGGTCGTGAGATGAACTCCCAAGTAGCTCCCACCAATTCCTGTGTTTTGATTAAGAAGCGGTTGGAATATAACGCCAGTCTAATTGTATTATGTATAACCGTTAAGGCCAGTACCACAAACAAAAGTGCTACTCCAAGGAGAATCCAACCGATGCGCTTAACGTTTCTTGCCAACTGATCTACGAGGCTTTCCTGATAATAGACATCATTGACAATCTCTTCGCTACTCAGCAATTGCCGGATTTGCGCAAGACTGTCCGGAGCGATATAATTGGATTTGACATTAAAAGTGAAAACATCATAGAGCGGGTTAGGCAGGTCAAGTGCCAAAATATCTTCTCCCAGTTCGTCACTCATAAGTTCCAGGGCCTCTTCCTTGGAGGTAAACTCCACGCTACTTGGCAGAATGAAACTACTATTCTTTAATCGACGCTCCAGTGCTAGTCGATCGGCCTCTTCACTGCCGGTGGTAAGCTCGACAATGATATCTATCTGCTCCTTGAGGACAGTAGTTAATCGCTGAGACTGGAGGAGGATTAAGCCAAAGAATCCGAGTAGGAAAAGGACGGCCGCTACACTAATAATGGTGTAGAAATAATTGGGGCGTTGACGAGGTGGTGTTTTCCTTTGCGATTGCATCGTACAAATGTAGAGAATTAATCCAATTGCTTTGTGGAAGGGGAGGGTAGCGGTCCTAGGCCGCTTAATTTGCCCAACATTCTTTTCAGACGGAAGCGGCGAATATATCGCCCTTCAGCTTCGTTGACCGCATAGGCATCACCTCTCCACCAGGCTTCTACAAAACCCCACATTACCGCTAAACCAGAGAGCAAGTAGGGTTCGTTCCGGAAGGCGGTTTTGGCCGCTGATATTAAGCTGATCCAAAAACCGTAGCGCATACGGAAGAAACTGTATCCAATTCTTACTCTTACGCGTACTAGTCCGGTTTTAGTTCCTAAAGGGCGGTAGTGCTTTACTGGTAGAGATTCATCTACCAAAACCTCCCACCCATAATATTGGAGCAGGATTTCGTCCAAGGTATCCCAGCCAATGGTGTGCTTAAGCCCCCCCATGTCATCAAAAGCCGGTTTGCGCCAAGCTTTGTATGCGCCTTTTACATGATCTCGGTCAGAGATGTTTTCGTAGACCCATTTCCCATTCTTCTCCGTTAGTAGCATGCCCCCAACTAATCCCAATTTGGGCTTGGTCGCAAAGTGCTCACTGATGCGTTGGAAGTAGTCCGGTTCTAGATAGAGGTCGGCATCAATTTTTACCAGAAAATCGTAATCATCTGATTGAATAGCCTCATAGCCCCGATAGAAAGCTTGAATGATTTTCGCTCCTCCAGCGTATCCTTTGTCTTCGTAAGAGTGCACCGGTTTAATCCAAGGGAAGCGCTCGGCAAATTCATCGATCACGCTAGCCGTAGCGTCAGTAGAACCATCATTGACGATGATAAGCTCTTGCGGGAGCAGTTCTTGCTGAGTAATGGCTTCAATCGTCCGAGGAAGGAATTCGGCCTCATTGTAGGCAGGGATGATGATGATATATCGCATAGTTTCGATCTGACCCGGACTGATGGATCGTGGCTTACGTGATTCTTTACTTTTGCTAGCCACAAAAAAATAACCATTTGCACAAATGTACAAATGGTCTGTAACATGTTTTTTTGCCGGTTTCTCGGGTGTTTGGAGCGCTATAAACGCTTATTGGGTGGTGAATGCTCTGAAATGTTTGGTTTATAAACCGGGGCGCATTTCTAAAGGAGCTTTTCAGTGGAATTGAGAAAAAACCTTGATTTTTACTCGCTTCCTATAGTGGTAAATCTAAAACAAAAAAGGTCTTTCACTGGTCTCTCGCAGAGATTTTAGCAAAGTTTTAACGCTTTTGTCAGGTAGATTGCTGCTTAGATTAGAAAGACATTTTAAGAACGCAGTGTCGGGCTTCTATAGTATGGATGTATATTTTCTTAAGAAAGTTGTATGCCCACCTGTAGAAGCTTAAGTGGGAGGTGGAAAATGTCTTGGAATCCGTTATCTTCGCCCCTTCAAATAAAAAACTCAAATTGGTCTATGGAACCCTTACGATTGTAAAGGTGTTCATGATCAAAATAAGTCAGCATACGAATGGATTATCAAGCTCGCGACATTGAGCAGAAATGGCGCAAACAGTGGGAAGAAAGAGGTACCTATAAGGTGACCAACGACACCACTCGGCCGAAGTACTACGTATTAGATATGTTCCCTTATCCTTCGGGTGCGGGCCTACACGTTGGCCACCCGCTAGGATACATAGCATCGGATATTTACGCTCGCTACAAGCGCCTCCAGGGATTCAATGTGCTGCACCCTATGGGCTACGATTCTTTTGGTTTGCCTGCTGAGCAATATGCTATCCAGACGGGTATCCATCCGGCCGTAGCTACGGAAGAGAATATCAATCGTTATCGTTCTCAATTGGAGAACTTAGGTTTCTCCTTTGACTGGAGCCGTGAGGTTCGTACCAGTGATCCAGAGTACTACCGCTGGACTCAGTGGATCTTCCAACAGTTATTCAAGCATTACTTCGATCAGGATGCGGGTACTGCCAAGCCTATTGAGGAATTGATTGAGCGTTTGGCCACTTCTGGTAACATTGGCATGAACGCTGCTACCGAAGATGATACTCCGCAAATCACTGCCGACGAGTGGAATGGCATGAGCGACAAAGAACAACAGTTGTTCTTGTTGAACTATCGCTTGACTTTCCCTGAGGAGAGTTATGTGAACTGGTGTGCTGCTTTGGGAACGGTATTGTCCAATGATGAGGTGAAGGATGGTGTAAGCGAACGTGGTGGCTATCCAGTAGAACGCAAGTTGATGGCACAGTGGAGTATGCGGATTACTGCCTACGCTGATCGCTTGATTGATGGTTTGGATGAGATTGATTGGCCTTTGAGCTTGAAAGAGCAACAGCGCAACTGGATCGGTCGCTCACAAGGAGCAAGTGTACGCTTTGCCTTGCAAGAAGATGCAGATACCACTATCGAGGTGTTTACGACTCGTGTAGATACTATTTTCGGCGCCACCTTCATGGTATTGGCACCGGAGCACGAATTGGTGGATGGTATTACTACCGCTGAGCAGCGGGAAACGATCGATGAGTACCGCACTTGGGCAGCATCCCGCTCAGAGGTGGAACGCATGGCTGAAGTGAAGAAGGTGACCGGTGCCTTTACAGGGGCATACTGTATCAACCCATTCAACGGCGAGGCTATTCCAATTTACATTGCTGACTATGTGTTGGCGGGTTACGGTACTGGTGCCGTCATGGCTGTTCCTTCTGGTGATCAACGGGATTGGAATTTCGCTACCCACTTTGATTTACCGATCGTCCCGATTTTGGATGCTCAGGAAAATATTGGAGAGGCTGCTGATGCGACTAAAGAAGGAAAGTATATCAACTCAGGCTTCATCAATGGATTGACCTATGAGGAGGCTGTTCCTAAGTTGATCGCTTGGTTGGAAGAGCGTAGTATCGGTAAGGGCAAAGTGCAGTACCGCTTGCGTAACGCAGTGTTCAGCCGTCAGCGCTATTGGGGAGAGCCGGTACCTGCTTACTGGAAGGATGATGTGCCACACTTGGTACCTGAAGACCAATTGCCACTGGTATTGCCTGCGGTAGATAAGTATTTGCCTACCGAGACAGGAGAACCACCATTGGGACGAGCCGAAAACTGGAAGTTCGAGGATCAGTACGAGTACGAGTTGAGCACTATGCCTGGGTGGGCGGGTTCTTCTTGGTATTGGTACCGCTATATGGATCCGAAGAATGAGAAACGTTTTGCGGGTGAGGATGCAGTGAACTACTGGCAAGGTGTAGACTTGTACGTTGGTGGGTCTGAGCACGCGGTAGGTCACTTGTTGTACAGCCGCTTCTGGAACCACTTCATGCACGATTTAGGTTTGGTGCCTAATCGAGAATACGCCAAGAAGTTGATCAACCAGGGTATGATCCAGGGTGTGATTGAATACTTGAAGTTGCAGAAGGAAAAAGTGGACGGCAATAGTCGCTTTGTCTGTGCTGATATCGCAAGAGAAGAGGAAAAAGAAGGCGTTGAATTCGCTCAGATTCCAATTCACGTAGATTACGTTCAGGACTATGGTTCTGAAAAGTCATACGTGAATATTGATAGCGTGAAGAAGTTTTTGGACTGGCGTCCGGAATATAAGAATGCCATTTTCGAATGCGGTAGTGGTGTTTATCACAAAGGCGTATTTACTCCTCATGCCGATGCTGAAGGATCACACTTGGTGACTGTATCCGAGGTGGGCAAAATGTCGAAGCGCTACTTCAACGTGGTAAACCCAGATGATGTAGTGGCTCGCTACGGTGCTGACTGTTTCCGGATGTTCGAGATGTTCTTAGGACCGATCGAACAGGCTAAGCCGTGGAATACAACCAGTATCAGTGGTACCAGTAGATTCTTGAATAACTTCTGGCGTTTGTTCTTCCGCGATGGTAAGTGGGTAGTAACTGATGAGGAAGCTACTAAGGAGGAAATGAAGGTATTGCACACGGCGATCAAGAAGGTGAGCGAAGATGTAGAACGTTTTGCCTTTAATACCTGTGTGAGTGCCTTTATGGTGGCCACCAATGACTTGAACAAGATGAAGTGCCATAAGCGCGCAGTCTTGGAACCAATGTTGGCCTTGATGGCACCATTTGCAGTACACATGACCGAAGAGTTGTGGGAGCATATGGGGCATACTACCAGTGTACACCATGCCGAATGGCCGAAATGGGACGAGCAGTGGTTAGTGGAAGAAAACGTTACGTATCCGATTGCCATCAATGGTAAGACACGTGCAACGGTAGACTTCCCAGCCGATTCTTCTAAAGCTGATTTGGAAGCTGCGGCACCGAATATCGAGGAGATTCAGAAATACTTGGAAGGCAAGACCATCCGCAAGATTATCGTTGTTCCTGGACGAATGATCAATATTGTGGTGGGCTAAGCAAGCCTACTCCTGAAATAATAAAGCCGGAAGTGTTCTTTGGAACGCTTCCGGCTTTTGTTTTCTATCTGCAATGGCGTTTATACCGCCTGTAGGATATCGTACTGCGTGACGATTTGCAAATCACCTGCTTGTGTACGAGTAATTACCGCAGGAATACGCTTGTTCAGATAGGTCCGCAATTGACTGATAGGAGTATCTAGCTGAACCATTGGGAATGGATCTCCCATGATGTCACTGATAGGTTTGTCCCCATTGTTCAACGGACTATCTAGCAAGAATGATAGAACGGTGTTTTCCTGTAATCCGCCAACAATTTCCCCGTCCTTAATTACTGGAAGCTGGGAAATGTCTTTGTCCTTCATGATCTGGAAGGCATCACGAACAGTATGAGTGGGCTCGATAGAAATGAAATCTCCCGCTTTACGAGATTTTACTAAATCTTGCACTCGTAACTCTGTATCCAGGAAGCCACGTTCACGCATCCAGTCGTCGTTGTAGATTTTTCCTACGTAGCGGCTACCGTGGTCATGGATCACTACTACTACCACATCATCTGGAGTAAGTTCATCTTTTAGCTGGTGTAGTCCAGCCATAGCAGAGCCAGCACTGTAGCCTAGAAGGATACCTTCTTCGCGCGCTAGGCGACGAGCCATTACGGCACCGTCTTTATCAGATACCTTCTCGAAATGATCGATGATATCAAAATCTACATTCTTAGGTAGGATATCCTCGCCAATTCCTTCTGTGATGTAAGGGTAGATTTCCTTCTCATCGAAGACACCCGTCTCATGGTATTTCTTGAATACAGAACCGTAAGTGTCTACACCCCAAATCTTGATGTTAGGGTTCTTTTCTTTGAGGTAGCGACCTGTTCCAGAGATGGTTCCGCCGGTGCCTACACCAACGATCATGTGAGTGATCTTACCTTCTGTCTGATCCCAGATTTCTGGTCCAGTAGATTCGTAGTGCGCCTGGCGATTTGATAAGTTGTCGTACTGATTGAACCAGTAGCTATTCGGGATCTCCTGGCTTAAGCGTTCTGCCACAGAATAGTAGGAGCGAGGGTCGTCTGGCTCTACATTCGTTGGGCAAACGATGACTTCGGCCCCTAGGGCCTTTAGCAAATCGATTTTTTCTTTAGACTGTTTATCACTAGTTGTGAATATGGAACGATAGCCTTTCACACAACCGGCAATGGCGAGGCCCATACCTGTGTTCCCAGAAGTACATTCAATGATCGTACCTCCTGGCTTAAGCTTACCAGCAGCCTCGGCGTCTTCGAGCATCTTCAGGGCCATTCGGTCCTTGATAGAGTGTCCAGGATTGAAGGTTTCGACCTTCATGAGGACTAGTGCTGGAATGTCTTCAGTGACTTTGTTCATCTTCACCAAAGGAGTGTTTCCAATGGTTTGAAGGATGTTCTCTTTGTAATGCATTTGGTTTCTACTCTGCGTTAGGCTGCAAAGGTAGATTTTTCCTAAGGATCGCCGAAAATTAACTTGCTAGTAGTCTTTAAAGAAAGTAGCAAGTGCGTTTTCAAGTAGTACTAGTAGTGCTTTAAACGAACATAGAAGCGATCGTCACGAACCCCCAGGGCTTTTGCTGCCAGCGGGGAAACCACCACTACGGTATTGCGATCATATACCCGATCAGGTAAGCGCCCACTTACCTTCAGGTACATCGTCTGGCGTGTGAGTGGATGGTGTACTTCGACCAAACTATTGAGCGGTGCGCTCCGATGTAGGCAGTAGAATCCGGTATCATCAGAGCTGTCTTTGGGCCAGGTTGCTGCACCACGCTCTTCGACAATTCTGCGGTCTGCTGAGCGCCGGAAGTATTCCATTTTTAGTGGGTGATTTACCTTGGCGTAAGGACCGCCACGAATCTCCCGCCATTCTTGTGGTATACCTGCAGTAGAGATCCAGCCAATGCGTAGTAACTGACCGGGTTTCAGCCCGTTAGCCAAATCTGGGTTTTGTATCATGAGCCATTCCTGAGGTATGTTGAAGATGCGCTTACATATACCAAACACCGTGTCACCTCGACGTACCTGATAGTATACCAGCGCTAACTCAGACATCAAACCCGGAGGAGGTATCTGCCTTATGATTGCTCTCAGTGGGATGGGAATACTCAATTTGTCTCCTGGATCATACTTGACACTGACGTGTGGATTGTAAGCGTACAATTCCTGTAAGGTGAGTCCGTAAAACTTGGCTAGTGAAAAAAGTGTCTGCTTGGCCTGCACGGTGTGCATGAACATGACTTCACCCATTGGATGCTGATAGGTGAAAAGCGTATCGTAAGGGGTCAGATAAGGAACAGAGTCTTGCTGAGCAGTCAGCGCAGAACAACTAAGCAGGCAGGTGAATACCAGCGTGGAAAGGCGCATAGGGTTTACTTTGTTTTCTCTCGTATGTCTTCTGTGGTCAAAGATAGCAGGAATCCCTATTTTAACGCCATGAAGTTCGCTGCTATTATACCTGCTCGTTTTGCCTCCACTCGATTTCCTGGTAAACCCTTGGCGCTTATTGGCGGTCGCCCAATGATCCAGCACGTCTATGAGCAAGCCTTGGCTTGTGAACAATTGTCAAGAGTAGTAGTCGCTACGGATGATGAACGAATAAAAGCCTGTGTGCAAAAGTTTGGAGGGGAAGTATATATGACCAGTGATCAACACCCAAGTGGTACCGATCGTGTAGCTGAAGTAGCAACACAGCTCCATGACATTGATGTAGTGATCAATATTCAGGGCGATGAGCCTTTTGTACAGCCCATGCAGTTGGAGCAGCTCTGCAGTATGTTCTCAGAAGCAGCGGTGGAGATTGCTACACTGGCACATCCGATCAGCGAAGAAGATTTTATTCATGATCCCAATGTGGTGAAAGTGGTTTTTTCTGCAAACAATCGTGCCCTTTATTTTAGCCGGTCTGCTATCCCCTTCCTGCGGGGGCAAACTGAGGGAGAATGGAAAGATCGTCAGCAGCACTATCAGCACTTGGGTTTGTATGCTTATCGTCGAGAGGTCTTGTTACAACTGACCAAGCTTTCTCCAAGTTCTTTAGAGCAAGCCGAGTCATTGGAGCAACTCCGTTGGCTACAAGCAGACTTTTCCATCTATCTAGGAGTGACTCCGCATAAGTCATTAGGAATTGATACGCCAGCAGATTTGGAACGTGCAGAAAGGTGGTGGCGCGAACAAAACACTTAAAACATGAACATTGAAAAGGTATCTCACTACGCAGTTGTTTTCATTGCTGTCCTAGCGCTTTTTGTATCGATCTGGCAGGTTCGAGTAGGGCATCGACATAATCAATTGTCGGTTAAACCCTATCTCGACTTTCACATTGATCAGTCGGATTCAACCCTCCATGTCAGCTTTTCGAATGAGGGATTCGGACCCGCGATCCTTAAGGAACTCACTTTCGAGTACGAGGGAGTTACGTACCCAAGATTAGAAACGTATTTGAAAGCAACTGGAGAAATTGATAATGTTAGAATGATGTACAATTATAGCCGCAATACCGTCGTAGCTAGCGGTAGTGAGAAACTGCTAGTGAAATTGAAGGGCTCCGGCGTGAGAGGGGTAAAAGTGAGGATGAAGTATGAGGACATTTATGAAAAGTCGGACGAGTTTCAGTTCACCTTTTAATACCTAGTTATGATTACCATTGATCAGGCGTGCGAGTTAATTAAAGGTGGGGAAATTCAGAAACTGCAATTCGCAATAAACCAGGATACTGAGCTTGTTCGTACAACTACCTCGATGGGGGTATCCCTATTGCAGTTTGCTGCATACTGTGGTAGTAAAGAGGCTATCGCTATACTACGCCCGCTGTCTGAGCCAATCAGTTATTTTGAAGCGGCAAGCATTGGCGCGCGAGATTCGGTAGAAGAGTGGCTGCATTCCGAACCAGAACTACTTAATACACCAGGACCAGATGGCTTTACCGCGCTTGGTTTAGCATCGTTCTTTGGTCACCAAGGCATTGCTACTTTACTGCTCGAGCACAGCGCCGGTCCTAATGTACCTGCAGCAAATAGCATCGGTGTATATCCAATCCATTCTGCATGTGCCGTTTCCAACTACGAGATTGCCAAACTTCTTCTAGAAGCAGGAGCTAGTCCGAATGTGAAGCAACAGCGTGATATTACACCTTTACATTCAGCTGCGCACAATGGCCAGCGAAAGTTGGCAGAATTATTACTGTCTTTCGATGCAGACCGATCTGCGAAGACTACCGAAGGGCAGACACCTGCTGATATGGCCGATGAAGCCGGATTTGAAGCGCTTGCAGTTTGGCTAAGATCTTAACCTTTGCCGAGCTCTACTGCTCGTGCCAATGCTGCTTGTGCTCCTGCTACGATATCTTCATGAACTAAGCGTTCTTGGTAGGCTTTCATCGCTGCTTCGGTGGTTCCACCTCGTGAACTCACTTTGGCGATCCATTCCTCGCAAGAGAAATTACTCTTGTTGTAAAGCTCTACCGTACCTCGGAACGTCTGGCTAACCAATAATTCCGCTTCAGATTCACTAAAGCCCATACTTCGAGCTGCTTGCATCATAGCTTCCATGAAATAGAATACATACGCAGGGCCACTACCACTAATGGCGGTCGTTGCATCAATTGCATCTTCGTTCTCGACGTAAATGGTCTTACCTGTCGTGTTTAACAAGTTCTGCACCATAACGAGCTCAATTCTGGTGACATCGTCGCTAGCGGTGTACGCTGTCATGCCCATGCCGATTTGGGCAGGTAGGTTAGGCATGGCACGAATGATCTTAGCTGCTCCCAATCCTTTGCGGATCGTTTCGATCTTCACCCCTGCCATAATGGACAGATATACCTGTTGTTCTTCTACCTCTGGGCGGAGCACATCGAAAAGACGCGGAGCATCTTGTGGCTTCACAGCCAAAATGATCAGATCTGCCTGGCTGAGACAATCTTTTGGCTCACCAAAAACAGATCCAATGTTTAGTTGTGCTAGTTGTTCGGCCTTTTCCGGAGACTTCTCCAGAATCATCATGTCCTCTTGTTGGGTAATGTGAGAACGGAGAAAACTTTTGGCATAGGTAAGCCCCATGTTACCCCCACCAATAATGAGAATCTTCATGTTCTGAGACGTGCTTTTGAGTCTGCTGGTTAGGAGCGGACAAAGGTAGTGAATTCGTAAACAGTGTATCAACAAGAATTTTGTCGAATCGACAAATTGCACTATTTTGCTAATCAATAAACTATCCTGTAACTATATTGTTAGGAAAGTTTATCGTTACATTTTTTTGTTATGAAGATAGAGGAGGCCATTCAGCAGAAGAAATTCATTAGTGAACACCAAAAAGCGCATCTGAACATCCTTTTTACAGCTTCTTGGTTGAATCAGCGCACAACTGCTGTACTAAAGCCGTATGGACTCACCTGGCAGCAGTTTAATATTCTTCGCATCCTTCGTGGACGTCATCCAGAACCGGCTACTGTCAAGCTTTTGACAGAGCGCATGATTGACAAGATGTCGAATGCTAGTCGTCTGGTAGATAAGCTTTTGAGCAAGGGCTTAGTAGAGCGTTGTACCTCTCAGGAAGATCGCCGCAGAGTAGACGTTAGTATTACGGAAGAAGGGTTGAATTTATTGGCTAGTGCTAGCGATGATTTAGAGCGTGGGCTCAGTTTTGAAGATGGCAAGCTCAATGACGAGGAAGCAGAGACACTCAATGGCTTACTCGACAAAATGCGATCCTTGATTGAAGATGTTTAAGGCTTAACCTTAACCGGCCTCATCCAACTTCTCTTGCGCTTCGGCCCAGATTTCCATTGCCACATCTAGTTCCTCTTTCAGTTCCTGATGTTTCTTAAACGTTTCGGTTGAGTCGGGTTGAGTGTAGAAGTTGGGATCACTCATCACTTGTTCGATCTTGGCTATTTCTTCCTCAATTCTACCGATCTTTTTTTCTGCATTTGAAACGGCCCGTGTCAGTTTCTTTCTCTCCTCATAAGACAGCTCAATTTTTGGCTGTTCTTCTGTCTCCGTTGCTGCACTTCCAGTATTATTGGACTTGCTTAGCTCAACCTGACGCATATTATCCATCTTCCGTTTTTCGAGGAAGAAGTTAACATCTCCAAGGTGGTTATATAGCTGACGGTCACGGAACTCAATTGTTCGATCCGTTAATCCAGCTAAGAATTCCCGATCGTGACTAACAACAATCAAGGTGCCGTCGTAGTCCATCAGTGCTTGCTTGAGCACGTCCTTAGAGATAATGTCAAGGTGGTTGGTAGGTTCGTCAAGCACCAATAAGTTAAATGGGCGCAACAACAAGGCGGCCATAGCCAAACGAGCTCGTTCGCCCCCAGATAGCACAGAAACTTTTTTATCTACATCCTCCCCACTAAAGAGGAAAGCACCTAGCACATTGCGCAGGCGAGTTCTCATCTCCGGAGGAGAGGCATTTTCCAAGGTCTGAAGCAGAGTTAGGTCTCCTTGTAGAGCTTCCGACTGGTTCTGGGCATAATAACCTACTGAGACATTGTGGCCTAGTTTTACGTCACCACCGGTAGCAGGGATTTCATTGATGAGAATCTTTGCTAGGGTTGTCTTCCCTTGACCGTTCTGGCCAACGAAAGCAACCCGATCACCGCGGTCTAGCTTCAAGTTAATCTTGTCGAGCACATTCAGCTGGCCATATGACTTGCTGATCTTCTGACCTTCTACGACAATCGCACCAGACCGTGGGGCAGGGGGGAAGCGAAGGACCATAGCTTTAGTGTCCGCCTCATCCAGTTCGATGCGTTCCATTTTATCAAGCTGCTTCTGCATCGATTGCGCCAACTTGGTTTTCGTAGCCTTGGCCATGAACCGATTAATGGTGCGTTCCCGCTGCGCAATTACCTTTTGTTGATTATTGAAAGCTGCTCCCAACTTCTCGCGGCGTTCTTCTCGAAGCTCTACGTATTTGGAGTACGGTGCTTTGTAGTCGAACAACTTGCTTTGCTCAACTTCTACGGTTCGTTTTGTTACATTGTCGAGAAACTCCTTGTCGTGGGAAATAACCACTACAGAACCAGGGTAAGTCTGCAAAAACTGTTCTAACCAGATGATAGACTCAATATCCAAGTGGTTGGTAGGCTCATCAAGAAGGAGGTAGTCTGGTTGTGCCAATAGCATCTTGGCTAATTCAATACGCATTTGCCAACCACCACTGAACTCATCAGTAAGACGTTGGAAATCTCCTTGGGCAAAACCGAGGCCCTTGAGTACCATTTCTGCTTGAGCTTCCATACGGTCACCGCCAAGGAAGAGAAAGCGATCATTGAGCGTAGAAAACTCCTCGACTATCTTAGAGTACGCTTCACTCTCATAATCGGTGCGTTCCTCCATCTCCCGATTTAACTCAGCGATTCGCCGCTCTATTTTTCGAGCCTCTTCAAATGCAGTGAGCGTTTCCTGCATCACAGATTTACCCTTGGGGATATTCATTTCCTGGTGCAGAAAGCCAATGGTCCGATCGGAAGGGATAGCGATATTTCCCTCATCTGGCCGCTGATAGCGTGCGATAATTTTGAGGAGAGTCGATTTTCCGGCACCATTTCGTCCTACCAGACCTACCTTATCCTTGTCACCAATAACTACAGTGACACGGTCGAGGAGGATCCGGTTACCATACTGCACATAAATATCGCTAAGGGTAATCATGAGTTGAGCTTGCGTTTAGCGGGGGCAAAAGTACGGAATCAGATGGAGAAAAAGAGGGTAGGAGAGAGGAGTGTTGTAGAGCGGAGGATCTGTTGGGGTAGACCGCCTGTGGCGGGCCCACCCTAACCAAGGCCAGTCACAACCCTCGTCATCCTAGATGACTAAAGGCATGGGATTCACACCCTATTTGATAGTAAAACATCAAATAGGCCAACACAATCCTGAAACAGTAGAAAAACTGGGAATGTAACCTCTGACTATTTTCTCCTTTGATTGAGCGCTCTGTAGGAGAATGGAATGTTTGCTATGAATAATAGCTTCTCTACTAACTGGTACTAAGGTAACCAAATATTGCACGATGTGCAATATTTGGTTTTATTGTTTGCAAATAAACTATTTTTTATTGGCTTTTATTTCGTCGAAGAAGATATCGTCATTTGGTACGTCGAAGGAGATGCTGGTGACATCTCGATTATTGTTAATCTCAAAGGCCACCGTTCCAAAATCAAACCAGGCGTGGGGTTCATCCCATTGGATTTTCCAAGTGTCATAGTGCCAGTGCTCAAGGGAGGCGTTGAGTAGGGGAGCTGTAGCAAACTCCAGTCGAAGCTGATCACCATCTACCTTAATGTGGATGGCTCCAAACATTGGGTCATGGTATTCGCCGGCATAGGTGCTTATTTCCACGCTGGGTTTAGTGTTTTGTACGCGTGCATCGATGCGTTCCTGACGACGTTCATCCCAGGAGGCCTTGCCGCGCTTTTGTCGTGCCACAGCAGAGTCTAACCAATCCTCTGAACCCTGACCCAGATATGCATTAACGATATAGTTACCCAATGCCGACGAGAGACCTGTCATACTATTGGTAAGAACAACTACGCCTAGGTTTTGATCCGGCACCAGGGCTACCCGTGAATACATTCCGTCATAACCACCACCATGAGAGACGATAGTGTGCCCATCCGTAGAACGAAGGAACCAACCTAAGCCAGCGCTGCTAAATGATTTGTAGTTGCCAATAGCGTTGTGCGGCCTCCAGGTAATATTCGTCAGATTTTTAGGGAATATCTCCCCGTCTTCAGTCTGTCCACTGGCAAGTTGTGCACCCATCCATTTAGTCATATCACTTGCACTGGAAACGATACCGCCCGCTGCACCCATATTATCCCAATTGGCGTAAGCAATCGGCTCATTGTCATTACGTGTGATGTGTGGTGTAGCGACGTTGGGAAGATTGCGTAGTGGGGTGACAGATGTTTGCGTGCGATCCATTCCAAGCGGCGTCAGGAAGTGCTCGCGTACATACTCATCCCAACTTTGACCTGTCACTGCTTTGATCACTTCTCCTGCGGTGATAAACATGAGGTTCGAATAACCATAACCCGCTCTCCATTCATATGCCTGCGGGACGTGACGAATTTGTTGAACCACTTGATCGGCACGTAAAGCGCTTTTGTACCAAATTACATCTCCACTAAAGGTGCCAAGACCAGCCCGGTGGCAAAGGAGGTCACGCACAATCATATGCGCGGATACATATTCATCATATACGGCAAAGGTAGGGAGGTAGGTTCTCACTGGGGCGTCTAAGTCTAACTTCCCTTCCATATGTAGCTTTACAATGGCGGATGAAATAAACGCTTTGGTATTCGACGCAATGGCAAAGAGTGTATTCCCGTCTACCGCTTCGTCTGCTCCTGTCGTCCGAGTTCCAAAACCTTCAACCATTACTACCTCGCCGTCCTTGATGATTCCCACTGAGAATCCTGGTACATCAAAAGCCGAGAGTGCTTTTTCAGCTGCTTGGCGAAATTCAGCTACCGACTGACCTTGGATACTGGTAAAACCTAAAAAACAAAAGGCTATGATGAAACTGATGCGAAACCTTGCGCTATTGCTCATGTCGTTTTCTTTTGATTGCAAAATAGGAAACGCTCGCGTAGCAGCACAAAAAAAGCGAAGCCTCGATGTTCGAAGCTCCGCTTTGAAATACTCAAATCGTTAATTCTTATATGATCGTCGACATGCGATCGGTAATCTTTTCAATCCGTAGACTGTGCATCTCGGTGTCTTCTACCAAGTCAGCAATGATATCACCTAACTCAGAGGTAGAGCATTTAATCCGAGGATTTAAGTCTTCGGTTCCAAGGCCTTTGTCCATCACTTGGCCAACCGCTTCCCGCACTTTTGCCGCCTCTTCGTGTAGAGAAAGGCTATCCAGCAGCATAGCTGCGGAAAGAATAGTTGCTAGTGGATTTGCTCGATCTTCACCAGCAGCTTCTGGGTAAGAACCATGAATCGGTTCGAAGAGCGAGGTATGTGCACCAACGGAAGAAGAAGGTAGCATCCCCAAAGAACCTGATAGTACACTGGAGGCATCCGATAGAATATCACCAAACATGTTGCTGGTAATGATCACATCAAATTGTGCTGGCCAAAGGATCAGCTGCATTGCGGCATTGTCTACAAACATGTAGTTAACCTCCACGTCTGGGTACTCAGGTGCCATCTTCTGGACAACTTCCCGCCACAAGCGGCTCGATTCCAGTACGTTGGCTTTGTCCACAAGAGTCAGCTTCTTTCTTCGGTTCTGAGCCTCCTGAAAACCAATTCGAGCAATGCGTTCTATCTCCTCGTAGCTGTAGCTACAAGTGTCGTAGGCCGCACGGCCGTCTTCACTTCTACCACGTTCACCAAAGTAGATACCACCGGTGAGCTCGCGAACGATTAGCATATCTACTCCTTCTACGCGCTCGGGGCGTAGCGGACATAGATCACGTAAGCTTGGATAAATGGTTACCGGACGTAGGTTCGCAAATAAACCTAACGTTTTACGTAGCTTCAATAGTCCTTGCTCTGGGCGTACTTTAGCGGAAGGATCATTATCATATTTCGGATGACCAATCGAGCCAAACAGTACTGCATCTGATTCCAGACAAGCAGAAATAGTCTCATCTGGAAGTGGATTCCCGGTTTGATCAATGGCTATGGCACCAACTAGTGCATGACAGTACTCAAAGACATAACCATAGCGATGTGCTACGGCGTCCAGTATCTTCATGGCCTGCGCTACTACTTCTGGGCCAATCCCGTCACCGTCCAGTACGGCAATCTTAAACTTTTTCATAAGCTTCTATTTCAGCCCGCTGGCTTAGCAGGTAGTCAATGTCATCGTAGCCTTTCAGTAGGCAATTTTTCTTATAAGGATCTATTTCGAACGCTGCCCGCTCGCCTGTAGCGTCAATCTGGAAGTATTGGTCTTCTAGTGAGACGGTAAAGGTGGTGCTGGGATCTGCTTCAATGGCTTGGAATATCTTATCCAAATATGCTGGTGAAACGACGACGGGTAGAATACCATTGTTCAGTGCATTTCCGCGAAAGATATCTGCAAAGAAACTGGAAACAACTACTCGAAAACCGTAATCGCCAATGGCCCACGCAGCATGCTCTCTACTTGATCCACAACCGAAGTTTTTGCCAGCTACTAATACTTCACCGCCGTAGGTAGGATTGTTGAGTACAAAATCCTGTTTCGGCTGATCCTCGCGATCAAAGCGCCAATCCCGGAAAAGGTTGTCACCAAACCCATCTCTGGTAGTAGCCTTCAAAAAACGGGCCGGTATAATCTGGTCCGTGTCCACATCCTCGATTGGAAGCGGTACAGCAGGACTATTTATTTTCGTAAATGCTTTCATTAGTCAGTGGGTTATGCAAGTACTTCAATTTGTGAACGGACATCGACAATCTCACCAGCAATAGCCGCTGCTGCTGCTGTGAGTGGGCTTGCCAAAATGGTCCGAGCGCCTTGCCCTTGTCGACCTTCGAAGTTTCGATTACTGGTGGAAACACAGTATTTACCTGCTGGCACCTTGTCTTCGTTCATCCCTAAACAAGCCGAACAACCGGCCTGACGGAATTCGAAGCCGGCTGCTTCAAATAGTTTGTCTAAACCTTCTGCCTTGGCCTGAACTGCTATCTGTTGTGAACCAGGAACAATCATGGCTCTGACGTGAGACGCTACTTGCTTTCCCTCCACTAGACCAGCGGCCTGGCGAAGATCTTCCATGCGGGAGTTGGTACAAGAACCGATAAACACATAATCGATCTTTTGCCCCAATAGTCCTTCACCCGCTTGTACATCCATATAGCGCAGTGATTTTTGGAAGGTGGCTTCACTTTCCCCAACTTTGGCTTGGGCAGGTACATTCTCCGTGACACCCATACCCATCCCTGGATTGGTACCATAGGTGATCATAGGTTCAACGTCGGCCGCATCAAAGTGGTACTCTTCGTCGAAGACGGCGTCTTCATCCGTGAATAAGGTTTTCCAATCTGCTAACTTTTCTTCCCATTCTGCACCTTTAGGGGCAAACTCACGGCCCTGTACATAATCGAAAGTGGTTTGGTCTGGAGCAATCAAGCCACCGCGGGCACCCATCTCAATACTCATATTGCAAACGGTCATACGACCTTCCATGCTCAATCCACGGATAGCAGAGCCAGCGTACTCGACAAAGTGACCTGTGCCACCGCCAACGCCGAGCTTAGAGATGATGTAAAGAATAATGTCCTTAGCAACAACGCCAGGAGCCAGGTCACCATCCACAGATATGCGCATCCGCTTGGGCTTACGCTGCAGTAGACACTGTGTGGCTAGTACTTGCTCAACTTGGCTGGTACCAATTCCGAAAGCAATGGCACCGAATGCACCATGCGTGCTGGTATGGCTATCACCACATACCATAGTGAATCCAGGCCGGGTGATACCCAATTCTGGTCCGATCACGTGCACTATTCCCTGGTACTTGTGCCCCAGGCCATACAGCTCAACGCCAAATTCGGCGCAGTTTTGCGTTAGTGCGTCCACTTGCTTACGCGATAGCGGCTCTTCAATCGGCAAGTGTTGATTAATAGTAGGTACGTTGTGATCAGCGGTAGCAATTGTTTGCTTTGGCCGAAAAACAGGCAAACCCCGGCGGCGGAGACCGTCGAAGGCTTGCGGACTCGTCACCTCATGAATTAGATGACGATCAATATAAAGTACCTGTTGACCGCCCTCAATCGATTGGACGACATGGCGATCCCAGATTTTATCAAACAAGGTCTTTCCCATGAAAGGTGGTTAGGTTTTGACCTGACTTGCCTTAAGCCAGAATATTTTCAACTTTTAAGATTTCTTCCAAGTCGGCATCATTAACCTCTTTCTTGCGGTCAGCAACTTGCAGGAACTTAGCATAAGCCGAGTCCAGCTCAATTTTGCTGAGGTTATGGCCGATGTTTTTGAAGCGGTACGCCAAAGCTGCTCGTCCAGACCGTGCAGTCAAGACAATCTTACTGGTATCCACGCCTACTTCTTGTGGATCAATGATCTCATACGTGTCACGACGCTTGATCACACCATCTTGGTGAATACCGCTAGAGTGAGCAAAAGCATTGGCGCCAACGATGGCCTTGTTAGGCTGTACGATCATGCCCATGCGATCACTCACAAGGTGGCTCGTCTCATTGAGGAGCCGCGAATTAATGTGTGAATCCAAGTTTAGATAGGGGTGTTGGCGCATGATCATGACCACCTCTTCCAGAGAAGTGTTCCCGGCACGCTCGCCAATACCGTTAATAGTACATTCAATTTGCCGTGCTCCATTCTGGATACCGGCTATAGAGTTGGCTGTTGCCAGACCCAAATCATTATGACAGTGTGTCGATAAAACCACATTGTCGATGCCTTTTACATTTTCCTTGAGGAACCGAATCTTAGCACCGTATTCTTCCGGTAGGCAGTAACCAGTGGTGTCAGGAATGTTTAAGACAGTAGCTCCTGCTTGAATAGCTGCTTCGCAGACGCGAGCGAGGTACTCATTTTCAGTGCGACCGGCGTCTTCCGCGTAGAATTCAACATCCTCCACAAAGGTTTTGGCATAACGCACCGCTTTGACTGCTCGCTCCAGAATCTCGTCCTGTGTAGACTTCAGCTTGTACTTGATATGCGATTCAGAGGTGCCAATACCAGTATGGATACGAGGATGCTTAGCATATACCAATGCTTCAGCTGCTCGCTTGATGTCGGCTTCTACTGCACGAGAAAGGGCGCAAACCCGTGCCTTTTTGATGATTTTGGCAATCTCTACTACTGAGTTGAAGTCACCAGGACTAGAGATTGGAAAACCCGCTTCAATGATATCAACCCCTAGCTCTTCCAGCTGCAGGGCAATTTCGATTTTCTGCGGAGTGGCCAATTTACAACCCGGAACCTGCTCTCCGTCGCGCAGGGTGGTGTCGAAGATATGTATGTGCTCTGCTGACATAGGAATAGAAATAATACTAGAGTTTGTATGTTTGTGTAAGACACAGGCGAAAAGTACTTCGTCCGAAGTCCACTGTTCAAAGATATTTGGAAGTGATCAGCCAGGGTAGCTAAAATAGTCTTGTAGTACCACGGGCTAATTAGCTGTGTGCTTACATAAATAGTTGTTTATTAATGGTTTAGTAAACTTGAAACTACAATGCCAAAACAGAAGACCGACGATTTATTGCAATTGATAGTATCGTTGACAAGAGCGGAGAAACGACATTTCCGACTGTTTGTACGTCGGAACCAGTCTTCCAATGATATTCTGTTTCTACAACTATTTGATCACCTGGATAAACACCAGGAGTACGATGAGCCTTTACTGCTAAAAAGAATACCAGAAATTAAGAAGAGTCAGCTCTCTAATCTTAAAGCTCATTTGTACAAGCAGCTCCTTACCAGCCTACGACTCCTTAGTAAGAATTATAATCAGGATATCGAGATCCGGGAGACCATCGACTATGCCCGGGTACTCTATAATAAAGGTCTGTACCGCCAGTCGCTGGATGTCTTGGATAAAGCCAAGCAGAAAGCGGATCAAGGGCAGTTTGATGCCTTGCGTCTAGAAATCTTGGAATTTGAGAAACGCATTGAAGGGCAATACATTACCCGAAGCATTGAGGGTAGGGCAGAGCAGTTGAGCAAAGAATCATTAGAAGCCACAAACCTATTGTATCGGGCCAATCAGTTCTCTAATCTGAGTTTACAGATGTATGCCCTTTATTTGAAGGTAGGTTATGTTCGTAATGAAAAGGATTATCACTACGTCAAAGATATCTTTCAATCACGATTGCCGGATGTCAGTTATGATAGCCTGGACTTTTGGGGCAAAATTTATCATTGCAAGGCCTACTATTGGTTTTATCATATGACCCAGGATTTTCCTCGGGGTTATCGCTATAGTGAGCGTTGGCTGAGCCTCTTCCAACAACATCCTGATGCTATTCAAGTACACCCGGCGGAGTACTTGAAAGGGATGCATAAGTTGCTCAATGCATTGTTCAACATCTTGCACCACAACCGATTCCGGGAAATAATGCAAGTATTAGAGCAGTTTCCCGAGCAATATGATATGGGTAAGAATCGGAATGTTGAAGGCCTGTATTATCTGTTCTGGTATATCCATCAAATCAAGCTGCATTTCTTGGAAGGCACTTTCTCCGAGGGCATTGAACTGGTGAAGCCGCTCATGAAGATCATCGAGAACAATACCTATAATTGGGATAGCCGAAGGGTATTGGTCTTCTACTATCGTATCGCCTGCCTATACTTTGCGAGTGGTGATAATAGCTCTGCAATTGATTACCTCAACCTTATACTGAATCAGAAGAACCCAGATTATCGGGAAGATATTCAGAGCTTTGCGCGCATTCTGAACCTAATTGCGCATTTCGAATTGGGTAACCGCCAACTCGTAGAATATCAGGTGAAATCAGTGTATCGGTTCCTCTCAAAGCTGGAGGAACTGAACGAGGTGCAGCGTGAGATCTTCTACTTTATCCGCAAGACGCCACGCATCCGTACAGATGAGTTGCCCGAAGAATTTCTTCGACTTAAAGAGAAGCTTGTGGCCCTTGAGGATAGCCCATTTGTGCGCCGACCATTCCTTTATCTCGACATCATTTCCTGGCTGGAGAGTAAGATAGAAGAGGTGCCAGTACAGGATGTTATCCGTAGAAAATTCCTAGACCGAGAGACCGCTCGAACAACTAGTACCTAATCGTTAGGTATTAATTAGTGAGACTACCTCAAATCTTCCACTAAGGCTTGTCTGCGCCGGTGGTGGACTTTACATTTGCAACGCTATTTAGATTTAGTTTAAATAAATTTAAAGAACGTGAATCTACGCTTCCTGTATCTTCTAGCCTTAGCAGGCACCGTGCTAATTTCTTCCTGTGATGATGACGATCAAGGACCAAATATTGATGAACCAGACACCTATGCGTTTTCACGTGACGGTGCATCCACTGTATCCTTCAGTGGCCAGACGACTAGAATCCTAATGGGGGAGGAGTTGGTTAGTGCGATGCTAAACTTCTCCGTGACCGCAGAGGAGCTACAAAATATGTTTGTCAATCCGGATGGCGTGGATCCATTTGCAAACGCAGACCTGAACGCATCTACAAAGAGTATCCGTTCGAAGACTGCAGCATCCGCTGACTATTTTTCTGCGAATACGGCTACTGCTGCCGAAATCAAAGCTGACTTTGATGCCTGGATCGCCGCTCAAGTAGCTGAAGTTTATCCTAATCAAAACACCCTCGCCAGTGCTGGTGTAGCGGGGCAAATTGAAGATGGATCCTCCACCCGCTATGTAAATACGCAAGGATTAGAATACAATCAGATGGTTGGTAAGAGCTTGATTGGAGCATTAATGACAGATCAGGCATTGAACAACTATCTCAGCCCTGCAGTACTCGATGCGGGTGCCAATGTTGATGAGAATGATAATGGTACGGTAGTAGAAGGTGAGGATTACACCAATATGGAGCACAAGTGGGATGAGGCCTACGGTTACCTATACGGAACTGCAGCGAATCCTGCTGATCCTAACGCCACTATTGGCGATGATGATAGTTTCTTGAATAAGTATATCGGTCGCGTTGAAGATGACCCAGACTTCATGGGAATTGCAGATGACATCTATGCGGCCTTAAAGCTTGGTCGTGCAGCAATTGTGGCTGGTGAGTACAAGGTGCGTGATGAACAAGCGGCAATTGTACAAGAAAAGGTGTCTACGGTTATTGGCGTGCGTGCGGTATACTATCTGCAACAAGCCAAGAATGGTTTGGAGTCTTCACCGGTAAATATGGGGGGCGTATTGCACGACCTATCTGAAGCTTATGGCTTCATCTACAGCTTGCAGTTTACACGCAAGCCTAATACCGATAGCCCGTACTTCACAAAAGACCAGGTAGCTGGATTTATCACAACTATGCTGGGCGATGGCCCTAATGGTTTGTGGGATGTAACTCCTGCCACACTTCAAACATTGTCTGACCAAATCACAGCTGCGTTTGACTTCACTGTTGAACAAGCTGGAAGCTAATAAAATCGTGCTTGCGGAGTCAGTAGTCTTTTTGACCTTCCTCCTTAAACCTCAAAAGCTCAATTAATAACTGCTTGTGTAGTAGTTATTGTGAACAAAGCCAAACGGGTGGCCCATAATTGGGTCACCCCTTGGTGTTTCTTAAAACTAAGGTGCATTATGAAAAGAGTATTGTTGTTATTCGTCTTATTTGGTTTGTTTGCGGCCTGTGGAAGCGATGATAATAGCCCGCAACCAACCGATGATTTTGACCGCAAAGCAATGTTGTCGCATTGGGCAGATAACGTAATTGTTCCTGGCCTTGAAGCTAATGTGGCGGATATTACGACTTTGGTAACGGCGGCAGAGGCTTTCCGGGATAATCCGGCTGACAATGAGTTTCAGACGCTGAAAACAGCCTGGCTTGAAGCCTACAAAGAATGGCAACGCATTGGCATATTCGAAATCGGGAAAGCCGAAGAGTTACAGCTCATTAGCCGAATGAATTTATATCCAACAGATGCAAGTGGCATTGAGGAGAATATTGCAGTGGGCGACTACAACCTGGATCTTCCTTCAGAGAAAACCCGCCAAGGTTTTCCTGCTTTGGACTACCTCCTGTACGGTATTGCGGCAGATGAGGCCGCAGTGCTGGCTAAGTTTCAAGATGCAGCTGTTGGCTCAGCTTATCGTGATTATGTAGTAGGCGTAGCTCAAAAAATGCAATCCATGCTCCAGACGGTTCTGGAGGATTGGAACAACGGCTATCGGGAGACTTTCGTCGACAATGATGGGAACAACGCCACTGCTTCTACCGACCGCCTGGTGAATGACTATATCTTCTATTACGAGAAGCATCTCCGGGCTGGTAAAGTTGGAATCCCGGCTGGCGTCTTTTCTGGTGCGGAACTTCCAGGAAATGTGGAAGGGCTGTACAGCCGTCAATATTCGCGGGATTTGCTGGCGATAAGCCTTGATGCTACCGAAGACTTTTTCCTTGGCCGTTCGTATGACGGCTCAGTAAGTGGTCCAAGTTTGAATACTTATTTAGAAGAATTAGGTACAACAAAGGGCGGCACAGCGCTTGCCGATGTAATTGTGGATCAATGGGCAGTAGCATTGGCCGAAATTCAATCCCTGAACCCTAATCTCTATGAACAAGTCAATACGGGTAATACCGCTATGCTCCGTACCTATGATGCATTGCAAATTAATGTCGTAAACCTGAAGGTAGACATGCTTCAGGCGCTCAATATCAATGTTGACTACGTTGATGCGGACGGCGATTAGATACTAACTTAAATACCATCGGTGAATAACACACCAGGTACATATTGGCAAAAGAAAAGTAGCGCAGCTCCGCTGGCTACTTTTCGTATTTTGTTTGGTCTGCTAATATTGGCAAGCTTGATTCGGTTTGCGGTAAACGGCTGGATCGAAAAGCTGTACCTGGAACCCAGCTTTCATTTCACTTTTTATGGCTTCGAGTGGGTTAAGCCGCTCGGGATCTACACTTACGGTCTCTTCATTATTGGAGGCCTTTCGGCTATCGGGATCGCCTTGGGGTATCGTTACCGACTGTCGGTACTCTTGTTTTTCTTGTCCTTCACCTACATCGAATTGATGGACAAGACGACTTACTTGAATCATTATTACTTCGTAAGTCTGATGAGCTTCCTGCTGCTTTGGTTGCCAGCTCATCGATATTATTCGCTTGACGCACTTCGCAAGCCGTCCTTACGAAGTGCAACGGTGCCCGCTTGGTCGATCGATGCCATCAAGCTATTGCTCGCTATTGTTTATTTCTATGCAGGCTTGGCTAAGCTCAACTCTGATTGGCTGTTTTCGGCACAGCCCCTGGCCACCTGGTTACCAACACGCTATCACTTACCATTGATTGGGCCGCTGTTGAAGCAAGAGTGGGTACACTTTGCAATGAGTTGGTCTGGGGCGGTCTACGACCTTGCTATTCCGTTCTTACTCTGGCATCCGCGCACGCGGGCTTTCGCTTTCGTAATGGTCGTCGGTTTCCACGTTTTAACACGGATTCTCTTCCCAATTGGGATGTTTCCGTTCATCATGATATTTGCTACTACTATCTTTTTTGATGCGAAGCTGCATCAGCGATTTCTGGATGGCTTAAGCAAATTAGGACAGCGCCTAGGCCTTCGCCGGAACGTCACCTCGGCTCCGGAAGTGTCAGGAGGATTAGCCGTTCAGTCTGTATTCCGGCAAAAACTTGTCTTACCGGTATTGGCCGTGTTTTTTGCCTTGCAGTTATTGCTACCGTTTCGCTACGTGCTATATCCCGGAGAGCTTTTCTGGACGGAAGAGGGCTTCCGTTTCTCCTGGCGGGTAATGCTTATGGAGAAAGCAGGATATGCTCAATTTAAGATTGTAGATAGTGAAACCGGTAAACGACTATACGTTGATAATTCGGAATTCCTCAACGCATTTCAAGAGAAACAGATGTCTTTTCAGCCAGACTTTATCCTAGAGTATGCGCACTACCTGGCTAAAGTTTACACTGAGCGTGGATTTCATGAACCGGAAGTATATGTAGAGAGTTACGTAGCTCTGAATGGTCGGCCCAGCCAACCATTCGTTGACCCTGCTGTAAATCTCGCCGCGATAAAACCCTCTTTAAAACACAAAAGCTGGCTGTTGCCCTTCAACGATGAGATTAAAGGACTTTAGTATTCTATTGGTGGTTTTCGTTTTGTCTGTGATCTCAATAAGAGCACAGCATACCTTTTCTGGTGTCGTGCGAAACTTGGAGACAGAAGAACCATTAAGTGAAGCTGAAGTATTTCTGCCCTCCACCGGAGAGAGTGCTGTCACCAATTCGAAGGGCGAATTTCAATTCAACAAGATTGAAGCCGGTGAGTATGAGGTGTATGTCTTTTTATACGGCTTCACCACGCTACAGACTTCAGTTACAGTAGCTGAGGCGGATCTAGAACAAGATTTTGATTTACAGGATCTAAATGTTCAGCTTTCAGAAGTACTTGTGCAGGAAGCCCGGGAGGAAGTTTACGCACTCAAGCGGCTAAGAGCGGTAGAGGGAACAGCTATCTACGCAGGAAAGAAAACGGAGGTCGTACTCCTCGATCGACTTACAGTAAACGCCGCCGCTAATAACGCCCGACAAATCTATGGGCAGGTGAGTGGCCTAAATATCCAAGAAGCAAATGATGCGGGCCTGCAACTTAACATTGGTGGGAGAGGGCTTGATCCCAATCGTTCTGCCAGCTTCAATACCCGGCAGAATGGTTACGACATAAGCGCAGATGTCCTCGGTTATCCGGAAAGCTATTACACCCCACCTGCGGAAGGCCTTCGTGAGATTCAAATCGTACGGGGAGCAGCATCATTGCAGTACGGTACCCAGTTCGGTGGCTTGGTCAACTTTGTCTTCAAACGTCCAGAACCTAACCGTCGTTTGGCAGTGACGAGCCGTCAAACCGTCGGCTCTTTTGGATTACTCACTTCTTTCAACTCACTCTCCGGTACGGTGGGCAAGTTTAGTTATTACACCTACTACAACTTCAAAACGGGAGCCGGCTTTCGCGATAATTCAGATTTCGATTCTCATAATTTTTACCTGCACCTTGGGTACGAATTAAGCCCAAGAACCAAGATCACAGGTGAGCTAACCTACCTAGACTATCTAGCACAACAGGCCGGCGGGCTTACGGATGCTCAATTCTATCGGGATCCTACCTTCACCAATCGAACTCGGAACTGGTTTGATGTAGATTGGTTGCTGTACAGCCTTAAGTTGGAGCATCGCTTTTCAGTAAAGACCAATGCTTCACTACAATTCTTCGGTTTGGATGCAGCACGCAAAGCTGTTGGCTTTCGAACCAATCGAGTGAGCCAAGTGGACGACCTAGATGCCCCAAGGGATTTGTTAATCGGTAACTTCCGTAACTGGGGCACGGAGGCTCGTCTGATCAATCGCTACGAGCTCTTAGGAAAGAATGCCGTGTTCCTCATTGGTACTAAGTATTATCATAGTAACAACGATGCTTTTCAAGGGCCTGGATCCAATATTCAGGAAGCCGATTTTCGTCCTGCTACCGAACAGTTTCCAACCTATGATGCGCAGTCGAATTTTGATTTCCCTAACCGCAATCTGGCCCTATTCGCAGAGCATATTTATTACTTGAGAGAAAACCTGTCGCTCACGCCTGGTATCCGGTATGAATACATACGTACCCAAAGTGAAGGTTACTTTCGATCCATTGATAGAGACCTGGCTGGGAACCCCATTCGTGACAGCCTATTCACCGATAACCGGGATTTTAGTAGAAATATCTTACTGCTTGGTGTAGGCTTAAGTTATAAGTCACAGCCCGATGCGGAGTGGTACTTCAACTTCTCACAGAATTTCCGTTCTGTTACCTTCACTGATATTCGAGTGGTCAACCCGTCTGATCAAGTGGATCCGAATATCTCCGATGAACGTGGTTTTACTGCTGATTTTGGTTGGCGCGGCCGCCGCGATGCTGTTGCTTTTGAATTGGGAGGTTTTGGTTTGTTGTACGATGACCGATTGGGAGAGGTGCTACGAGCTCGAACCAGAGTGACCGCTGAAGGCGAGGTAATCGAGCAAAGCGGCCCACCCATTCGCTGGCGAGGAAATATCGGTCGAGCTTTTATCTTCGGATTAGAAGGCTTGGTAGATTGGAGCATCATAGGTGCTAATGGAAAACAACCAAAACGAGATTATCGTCTCAATTACTTCCTGAACCTGGCCGTTACTCATTCAGAATACTTTGAGTCTGAGATTCCTGGTGTGGCAGGTAAGCAGGTAGAGTTTATCCCTTTGTTGAATGTCAAGACAGGATTTCGTTTTGGCTACAAGAATCTATTGGGTTCGATTCAGTATACCTACCTGTCAGAGCAATTCACTGATGCCACAAATGCGCCCCAAGACCGACTGGATAATCTGAGTGGTATCATCGGTGCTATTCCGGCATATGATATCCTGGATTTGTCCTTATCCTATCGTTTTACGAAGTGGCTAAAGCTAGAAGCCGGTGTTAATAATCTATTGGATAATAGCTACTTTACTCGCCGGACTACGGGTTATCCCGGTCCTGGCATTATACCTTCCGCTCCCAGGACCTATTATCTGACATGTGCTTTTGCATTGTAGGTAAGATGTTGACCAAGAGGTATCGGGTTGATTGCCATTGAATTTTGTGACAAAAAACTACTTGTGGCGTCACAAGTGTATATTTGAACACAAGAACAGACACGCAACACTCATACCCTAGTGGAACGCAGAATATTACCAGTGAGGTCGTCGCTTCTGGTTGGCCTCGTCGCCATATTATTGGGGCTTAATCCGCTTTACAGCCAGAGTTTTCAGCAGCAAATTGATAGTATGCTGCACGCTTATGAGCTGGCTGAAGATCCACAGCTAGAAGTTGATCTATTAAATGGTATAGCCTTCGCCTATCGTCGTACAGCACCTGATAGCACCCTTAGATATGCCAATCTAGCGCTGGAAGCAGCACATGCAGCAGACTATAATGGAGGCCGAGCTATAGCTTACAAGAATCGTGGAATTGGTTTATATAAGACTGGAAGCGCAGCAGACTCAATCGTTGCCTGCTACACCTTAGCTATAAAGTATGCTGAGTTAAGTCAGGATTATTATACTCAGGCGGCTTGCTATAACAATATTGGGTTAATCCGACTGAACAATCTGGCTTACAATGAGGCTGTCCAGTACTTCCTAAATGGTGTTCAGACATTTGATGCTTTTATTGAGGAAGAGCAATTTCTCAAGGCACTAATGTTGGGTAATATCGGTACGGCTTATCACAAGGACGGCGATAACAAGCGAGGAATCCGATATTATGAAGAATCGCTAGCCATGGCTGAGCGGATTGGAGATAAGGTTGTCCCGTCCATTTTTGTAGATGAGCTGGCGCGAGCGCGGATGGAAGAAGGTGATTTAGCAGGGGCAGAGCGAGATATTGTTGCGCTAATGCCGCTGCATGATGAGTTAGGGGATATTGAATCCAAGACGGAGACGTTGATGACTTACGCTGAAGTGAAAATGGCGCAGGGAGAATTTGGTGAAGCTCGTAAGTACGCACAAATGGCTCTTGATCTTGCTGATCGTCACGACTTCATTAGGGATGGCGCACAGGCATTGCTCCGATTAGCACAAGCTCACTTGGGGTTGATGCAGTTAGATAGTGCAGAATGGTATGGGAATAAAGCCTTTTCTCAAGCCCAGCTAGGTGCCTATCAAGAATTAAGCGCTGAGATTACCCAGGTGCTAGCCGATATTTATGTCAAGCAGGGCGATTTTCAAAAGGCTTACGAAAGCGAACGGTTCTATAATGAGTTACAAGCGCTCAATCGCAATGCAAGTAGTCAGCGGATCGCCGATGAACTAGAGGCCAAATACCAAAATCAAAAACGAGAAGAAGAAATCGTCCAGCTTAATGAAGAGAAAGCAGCTCAGCAGGAGCGGATTTATGGCCTTCTTGGCGTCGTCTTGGTCATTTTGCTTGTGCTGGCTACGCTTATCTATCAATCTCGTCAAATGCAGATAGCTACGGAAGCGCTGCACGCCAAAAATGACGCCCTACAGCAAGCCGAAGAACGCCTAAGTGAGAAGAACCTAGAATTAGAGCGTTATATCGAGTCGAATCTGCAGTTAGAGAATTTTGCCCACCTGGCTTCGCATGATCTCCGTGAACCTATGCGAAATATTGTCAGTTTTTCTCAATTGCTACAAAGGAGTATTGCCGATCGCTTGACCAGTCGAGAAAAAGAATTCTTGCAGTTTGTCGTAGATGGAACGGAGCGGATCGAAGGTCTGGTCAAGGATTTATTAGCCTATTCGTTAGTGAGCAACACGCCACTGGACAAGACACAGGTAGATGTAGAAGAACTACTAACGGATGTGCAGCAGGACCTGCAGCAAATGATTGAAGAGAGTTCAGCTCATATTGAGATGAGTAGTCTACCGGTCTTGTTGTATGCTGATCGCTCACGCATGTACCAACTCTTTCAAAACCTGCTTTCTAATGCCATCCGCTATCGACGGCCGGACACCACACCGCAGATTACTATTTCTGCGGAAGAGCAGGGGCAGCATCTATTGTTTAAGGTAGCTGATAATGGTATCGGTATTGATCCAGCTTACCACCAGCGCATCTTTATGCTATTCCAATCGCTGCAAAACAAGTCCGTAAGTAACAATTCTGGCATTGGTCTGGCTACTGCTAAACGTGTGGTAGAGGACCACCTTGGGCAAATCTGGGTAGAAAACAATGCGCCATACGGAAGTGTGTTTTGCTTTACTATCGCCTGTCAGCAGGTTGCTGAGCCCGCTCGTCTTTTTAGCAGTGTGATCTAGGTTACCTTTCTGCTTCCGTAGCTGTACTAACTTTGTTGAAAACTTAGTGCCTTATGGGAGAGAGCAACACCTTACTGTACTTTATCGCCACAATCGTTATTCTGCACATCATTGCCGGAATCGCCTACCTAGTGTACAAAATTGGTACTGCTGAACCATCGCCAGCTTTGGCAGAGAAAGAAGAACTGGAAGAAGCATCTGCCTCTCAAGTAAAGGCGGCGACTAAATAGAGTGGTTGATATTTAGACTCACAAAAGAAGAAGCCCCCTGTAGCAACTGCTACAGAGGGCTTTTATCATGAAAGCCTATAAGGCTATTCTTACATCATGCCTGGCATACCTCCTGGCATACCACCACCGTGTGCGTGCGGTGCTTCTGGCTCTGGCTTGTCATTGATTACACATTCAGTAGTCAATACCATACCTGCGATAGAAGCTGCATTCTCCAAAGCGATACGAGTCACTTTAGTTGGGTCGATTACACCCGCCTTCTTCAAGTCTTCAAACTCGTCGGTGCGTGCGTTGTAACCGTAGCTACCCTTACCGTTAGCAACATTCTGAAGGATTACACTACCTTCAACACCTGCGTTATCAGCGATGGTGCGAAGAGGCGCTTCCAATGACTTGCGTACGATGTTGATACCGATAGTCTGGTCTTCGTTTTCGCCAGTCAACTTGTCTAGAGCAGTAATAGCACGAACTAGTGCTACACCACCACC
>ENA-UENT01000107-UENT01000107.1-marine-metagenome-genome-assembly--contig:-NODE-107-length-67027-cov-4.675687_pt1 | contig 67027 bp, 50 predicted proteins | sample MGYA00237879_ERZ529330 | MGnify/ENA primary metagenome ERZ529330 (study PRJEB26372, sample SAMN05368345) | marine metagenome | biome: cultured habitat; feature: ocean water; material: water; isolation... | reverse complement strand
TCCAACATTGGTTAGTTGGTTAGTTGGTTAGTTAAATTAGTTGAGTTAGTTGGATGGTTAGAAGGTTTGATGGTTGTCTATTGGGCTACTTATATGACCTTACATGTCTTATATGGTTCAAAAAACCTCGGGTGGCCAGAGGTGCCTGCGGTGGTTAATTAATCCTACCTTTCGTCCTTAGAATCAGTGTAATCTGATCTCCTAAATTGACGAAGGGCATCCCGGTTGCTGAAACCAGGACGCCCTTGATATTTTCTTAAACTATCTTGTCGCTAGAAGCGGGCGCTAACGCCGACCATAGCATTCAAGCCCATAGTAGGATAGCGGAACCAGCGCTGCCGCTGATTCGCTGCCAGGTTGTTTAACTGAACCCAAGCTCCGATATTCTCAGTGAAGTAGTACTCCCCCATAATGCTTAGGTCGAACAAAGCATTTAGGTTATCCACCTCACCCGCTGCATTGCGGAAGGGTACACCATTTTCCAAGAAGAAATCGGCCTTAACAGAAAACTGGCGGTCAGGAGTGGTATACCGAGCTCCGGCATTGACGCTCAAAGAAGGTAAGTGCCACGGCTTCTCCTCACGATCCAATGAGAATACATTCTGGCTTACTGAACCAGTGATCTCTAGACCTTCGAACAAGGGTACAATAACTGTTCCTTTGATCGTAAAGATGTTTGCTGTATCGTACAAAACGTCGAAACGAGGAATACTATCTAACGGGTCGGTCAGCTGGTACAATGCTAGGTTATCTACTGCTTTATAGCCAACCTGGGCGTTGTAGTTGATTCCAGCGATCGTTCCTTTTACACCTCCATAGTACTCTGTCCATTTAGAGTTACGTACGGTGAAACGCGTGCGCACAAAAGGGTTGTATTCTGCAATATTGCGGAAGTTATTCTTGGTCAAAGAACCATTAGCTCCCACAAAAGCAGTCAGAACACCATCTACGATGTTAGCGCTGGCCTCAAGGTTAGGAAAGAAGTGGAAGTTATCGTCATTGGAAGCAAGGTTACCCCCAATCTTCACCTGAAAAGCATCACCGTGGAAGGTGTAATTAGGCTCTAGGTAAAAGTTGTTTAGCGTCTGCTTTGCCGTATCTCGGAAATTGGAAAAATCCGTACGCAAGGATATATTCAACGGGTGTTGATCGGCAAACCACTTGGCACCTTCAATGGTCAACAAAAAGCCATTTTCACGAGCGGCATAGTTATCATCCATTAAATAGATATCGATACCCGCACGGTAGTTGAAGTCGGCTTGAGTGCGCTCTCCGTTGAAGATATCTAATCCAAAATCGAAGATGCTGAATCGCTGGCGTACTTCATCATCCGTAAAGGTAAAGTTCGTGCCTTGTTCTTCGTTCAGGTCATTGTAACCGTAGTAGTACACACCATTAGATTGGAAGCCAATCTCGCCATTGACCGCAAATCCTTGTTCAAAATAGTAAGTGCCATCTAGCCCCAGTTCATTATTACTAAAGCGCTGGTTTTCAACACTATTATTGTTATTAGCCGTATGGCGTAACAGGTTGATTCCAAAATCGAAATCTTCATTTTTGGTAATGTCATAAGACAACTCTCCATAAAATGCCGATGGCAAACCTCCACCTAAACGAGCATAGCCATCATAGATAGCAGGCGGCTTTTCCGTGCGGAATGCTAGTGGTCGAATACGAGGAGCAAGGTACTCCACGGGAACGTCCTTAGCGACAACATCATAAGTAAGACGGCGAGTGGTCGTGTCCAAAGGCGGCAGCTGTGCGCCCACCTTTACCCGATTGGCCTCCGCCAGCCGAGCCTCAAAGCTCTTAACGATATCCACCTGGCCGGAAGGTAGATCATCCTGGGCCGTCAATTGAAGGCACAACATGATCAAGCAGATACTTCCTATATATTTCATTGGTTTAGATTGCTTGGTAAAAAAATCAGTTACGAGCGACGGGATTAATTACCCCCGCCTCCTTCAAATTGCAGCTGATTAGGATCAGATACGTCCAATCGGCTGCCCTGATTGATCATACTGTTAACTCTGGCTAATTTCTGACGCGCTTCTGCCACTACCTCCGGATCTTCATTGAAGTTCTCCAGTAGTGCCTCTAAAGCGGCCCGACCATTGTACAGGTCTCCTTCTTCTACGAAGATATCTGACAAAAGGATAACACTCTTGGCCACCCAGTACGGATACCCCGAGCTTTCCCGGTTGGCAGCTAGGGTCAGTTCCTTCGCCCGAGCTAAATCACGACGTTGGTAGTAGATCATCGCACGCAAGTAGCGCGCCTCTGCTGTCTGTTCGTTATCACTCAAGCGAATCGTCTCGTTGAAGGCGGATAAGGCAGCTGTATAATCACTACGGTCGTAGGCAATCTTACCAATATAGAAGTTCGCGGTAGCCCGTTGCAGCTCAGTAGCATTGGGGTTTGCAGAAACCTTATTGGCTAAGCTGTAAACAGCCTGGCTATTCCCAATGCGATAAGCGGAGCGCATACCGCCCAACTGCGCCTCAAAGCGAAGCTCTTCTGTATCAGCAATCTGTTCCAGTCGGGTATACAGATCGTACGACTTATTAAAGTCCTGAGCGTGGTTATAGGCGATAATAGCCGCCTTTTCCAATGCACGTGCATAGTAACGACTTGGCCCCTTGTTCACTACCCAATCATAATGCGCCAGCGACTGATCATATTGTCGTAATACCGCATGGCTCTCCGCCTTGTGGTAATGAGCCGTAAGGACATTGATTCCGTTAGGGAATTGATTCAAGTAGTTGGTATAGCTCTCAACTGCACGTTGATAGTTGCCATTCTCGTACTGCGTTTCTGCTGCACGGAAGAATAGGCTATCGCGAGAGAAATCATTGAAGTTATAATCCGGGATGGTGCGCAAGAATGCTTCTAGCAAATCCGGACGGCCCATATCAACAACGTAAATCTCATCCAGGGCCGACAAGGCGATATTGATCTCCTCAGGGCTAGGATTGTTAGCAAAGACTTGCTTATAGTAGTTGATCGCGGCTTCTTGGTTACCGAGATTGTAATTAATCAAACCTAGGCGCAGGTACGCAGGCACAATCAAATCGGAGGTATTCCGGTACTGGCTAACCAAACGGCGAAGTGGTTCAATAGCTCTACTATTCTGGCCAATCTCCTGATAAGATGCTCCAAGTTGGAAGAGTGCATCATCAGCGTATTCCGAATTCGGGAAATCCGCTACAATCTGCTCTAGTGCCAGAATCTTTTGAGCATTCCGGTTACGAAGGCCTTCCAAAAGTGCCTTTTGATACAAAGCATAGATAAACCCACTATAGCGATTGTTGACCGCTTCATCATAATATTGGATCGCCTGGTTGTACTGGTTGCGCTTAAAGTAGGCATCACCTGTTCTCAAAACAGCATCACCCAGTACGTCATCACGAACTGCAGGATTAGAGATAAAGGCGCGATTGCGCTTAATTCCCTCTACTGTTGCTCGGAAGTAATCCAATGCCGCTGGGTAGTTATCCTGCTTCAGGTAATTGTAGCCTTGGAGGTAATTACCAGTAAACACAGATGATTCATCTGGCAAGCCGGTTTGGGTCTTAGCCAAGGTCAGAAACTGACTATTGAGGCGGATACTCTCGTTGTACTGACCATCCAAGTGAGCGATATCTGCCAACCAATACAAAGCCAAAGCCTGGCTACGTGTATCGATCGGAAACTGTAGCGAACGATTAAACAGCCCTCTGGCCTCGTCTGTACGGTTTTCTTGTATCAATTGAATACCGCGTAAGACCATCACCTTCTGGTGAGCTTCCTGCAGCTGCGGTGGCTTATTCGGCATACCATCCAAGATGGCTAAAGCTTGCTCATAGTTTCGGTAGCTCAAGAAGATTTCACCCATAAGGGTTTGAGCCTCCACATAATATGGGCTCGTTGGCGTGATCTCTTGAAAAGCTGAAATTGCTTCCTGAGGATCTTTCATTTCGTAAGACAACTTGCCGTAGTTGAAATTCGCTTCTTCTGCCAGCGCACGATCATAGCCCATACGCTTGGCATTACCGAAGGAAGCGCGTGCCGAAGCACGGTCCCCTACCCGTAGGTAGGCCTCACCTAGGTAATAGTTTGCGGCTTGGCCCATTTCGTTATCCTGGCCACTGACCTCTTGCAAGTTGCGAATAGCTTTAGCGTAGTTACCGGTCTTATACTGAGTATATCCCAGCTGGTAAAACTCCTCTGCCCGTAATCGCCCAGAGCGATCCGCATAATACTCCAGGTAAGTCAGCGCTTTAGGGTAGTCTCCTTTTTCGAAGTAAGCCTGACCAACCAGCTGGTAAATCTCCTTCTGGTTCTTTAAGCTAGGGCCTGTAAGGCGTGGCTCCGCGTAAGCGATTAACTCATCAAAGCGGCGCTGAGCGAAATAGATTTGAGTCGTATAATACGGGATGTAATCATCGTACTTATTCGAGCGCTCCACTAATCGGAATTGACGAACTGCGTTGTCATAATCTCCTTCGTAGAAATAGCAAAGTCCCAGATAGTAATTACTGGGATAGTAATACTCTGTCTCCAGGTCCTTAATTTCCCGGAAGTTGATTTTTGCTTGCCCAAAGTTCTTCTTTACAAACTGTGCATAGCCCAGTTTAAACTTGACTGCTGAACGCTCATCTCGTGTTAGGCCGGCTGTTGGAACGCGACTTAGGTACGAGATAGCTTTATCATAGTCTCTGCTATCGAAATAGTAATTGGCAATTTCGACAAGTGCCTGGTTAGCAATTGGGTCCGGCGAGTAATGTCGAATGAAGTCGAGAATGAGTTTCTCTCCATCGGGTTGTCCCAGGCGAACGGCTGCTTGCGCATAGCCGAGTTCAGCCTTGGTACGGAGTAGTTCGGAATCTGCCTCGTTTACCGGGCGAAGTTGGTCAATTGTTTGGCGGAATTCGCTCTGGGCCTTCGCGTACAAGCCATCCAGAAAGAAGCCTTCTCCTCTTTTATAAGAGTCATAAGCCTCAGTATAGACGGTGGTTTCTTGTGCGTTAACCCATCCCGCGAAAAACACTGCCACCAATAAGGGCAACAATCGTTTCAGCATTGCAGGTGTTGATTAGTGATAGTCTGAATATAAAGCATCCTAAGCGAATCAATAGTATTGATCCGCTTAGGTTAAGTTGTTCTATTAACGATTGTTAAGGGGCCAGATGTTGCCTGTACCCCTTAAGAGCTGGTTTAAAATTCCGTTAATCGTCTACAAACGGTAGATTTTTTGCAAGAACTTTAAGCCAAATATGTCCTACTTTGCCTCCGCAAAACTGGCAATAACGGTAGCAATGATATCGCAACATTCTTCTAGCTGCTCCTCCGTCATCACCAATGGCGGTGCAAAGCGAATGATATTACCGTGCGTTGGCTTGGCCAATAAGCCATGTTCAGCCAGCTTCACACAAATATTCCATGCCGTCTTGCTATCTGGCGAATCGTTGATCACGACTGCATTCAATAAGCCCTTTCCTCGAACCAAAGTGAGTATTTGCGGATATTGATCTACCAGATGTTGCATGCGTTCGCGGAAACGAATACCTAGTTGACGAGCATTCTGCGTCAGCTTCTCATCGCGAATCACTTCAAGTGCTTCTCGCGCTACTGCACATGCTAGTGGGTTCCCTCCAAAAGTACTACCGTGTTGGCCAGGTTGAATAACATCCATTACCTCATTATTCGCCAAAACAGCAGAGACTGGGTAAACACCACCTGATATTGCCTTTCCTAGAATCAGGATATCAGGGCGTGTGTAGGTTTCCTGCTGTTCGCAGTGTCCAGCACAAGTACAATCACCACAGATACGCAACAAAGCGCCAGTACGGCCAATACCCGTCTGGATTTCATCGGCAATGAAGAGCACATTATGCTGACGGCACATTTCAGCAGCGGCTGCAATAAAACCTTCATCTGGCACAAATACCCCAGCCTCACCCTGGATAGGTTCCACGAGGAAGGCTGCAATTTTCTCTGGTTCGTACGCTAAGGCTTCCTTCAATGCTTCTAAGTCATTATAGGGAACAGCTTGAAAACCAGGTGTATATGGACCAAAATTACCTTTAGCATCCGGATCAGATGAAAAGGAGATGATGGTTGTTGTTCGTCCGTGGAAGTTTTGCCCACAAACGATCACTCGAGCCTCATTAGTAGGAATACCCTTCTTTTCATAGCCCCACTTACGAGCAATTTTGATGGCTGTTTCTACGCCCTCTGCACCGGTATTCATTGGCAACACCTTATCAAAGCCAAAGTAGTTGGTAAGGTATTCCTCGTAACGGCCGAGCTGGTCATTATAAAAAGCACGAGAAGTAAGGGTCAATTCACGAGCTTGTTCTACCAATGCATCAACAATACGTGGATGACAATGGCCTTGGTTTACGGCAGAATAAGCAGACAAGAAGTCAAAATAGCGCTTGCCCTCAACATCCCAAACATAGACACCACGCCCCTTCGCCAGCACAACTGGCAGTGGATGGTAATTGTGAGCACCGTAGCGGTCCTCCAATTGGATCAAATCAGCTGAAGACAATGTGGTGGATGGCTGCTGCATAATCGAACTTGGTTTTACAATATTTTATTGGTGGTTAAGCAAAATACCAACGGGTCTACGACCTACAATAATAGGCTCGCACCCTACAGCGCTAAGGTAGAACTATTTTCTAAGCTGGAATGGATTGGAAAGATGAGAAGTCGAGGGGGTATAAAAAAAAGTGAGCCCTGAAATAAGATAGGCAGGGCTCCTTTAAAAACGCGCTCTCTCTGATGTGAAAATAAAAATCTTAGTTGCGTTTACAACTGGTACAAAGTTAGCATAATCTTTTCGATACTTCCAAATAATCCGCAATGATTTTTACCGGCTAAGCTTTGGTTTAGAACAATAGATTCGCCAGCATGATAGATTATTTTGTATCCATTTATAAAAACGAGATGTACCTCAAAATGGTTTTCTCTTAACAAGCAGCTAACAGCCGCTTTACGCACAAGCTACTTACTACCAGTAGTTTTGCCCAAAAACGAATGCGATTTATCACTTATTGGCTAGGGAGTTGCTTAATCCTCTTATTTGTCGGCTGTAAGGAGGTGGTTACAGATAGCTCCGCTTCTGAAAAGGACCTCAACATACTAGTACAACAGCAGTGTGGTCGTTGTCATGCCGTACCCGATCCGTCTGATCTTGATCGCATAACGTGGCAAAATCATGTTTTACCGCGTATGGGATACTTCATGGGCCGCTATGATGCAGCGCATCCTCGCGCATCATTAATCGAGTCTGATGTCCCAGAAATCGAGCAACAGGGAATATTCCCGGAGAAGGCCACAATCGACGAGGCAGATTGGAATCGAATAACAGATTACTACCTCGCTAACGCTCCACAAAGACTTCAGTCGGACACGCTTCAATTTTCTGGCCAACAACAGACTTTCCAACCGCACTTTCCTTCCCTATTTCTGTCGCCTCCGGGTAGCTTATTGACTAGGTTCTCTCCCTCTGGTGGTTACTTCATAGCTGATGTTCATAAGGAGCAATTATTGTTTAGTGATGGACAACATCAACTTAGGGCCGGTTTCCCAGCGACTGGAGGAATAGTAGATATACAAACTGAACCGGATCGATTAGTCCTCACGAGTATCGGTAGCTTCTCCCCTACCGACCGTGCCGATGGTAGCATACTAACTTTGGACCTCACACATTCCTCATCGACGCCAGAGTCACTCATCAGTGGCTTACAGCGACCTGTACAATGCTTGAGTACTGACATGAATGGTGATGGTCGACTAGATCTGGTTATTCCTGAATTTGGGAAATGGACAGGTGGCCTCAGTTGGTGGGAACAACTTGAAGACGGTTCGTATGAAGAGCATTCTCTGCGGGCCGTCTCAGGCGCCCTACGGGTGGCCATAGATGATTTAAACGGAGATCAACTTCCGGATATCATTGCTCTATTTGGGCAAGGCAATGAAGGATTCTGGGCATACTATAATCAAGGAAATGGTCAGTTTAAGGAACAGCTATTATTTCGTCTTCCTCCAAGCTATGGCTCAAGTTTCTTCACACTTACAGATTGGGATCAAGACGGATTAGCTGACATCTTATATACTAATGGAGACAATGCAGACTACACGCCCATTATCAAACCATACCACGGTATTCATCTTTACACGCAGCAATCAGCCGGCATTTTCGAAGAAACCTGGTTTTTAGCCTTACCCGGTGCCTATCAAGCTAGAATGGCTGACTTCAATCTCGACGGTTATCAAGATATAGTCGCGATTTCCTTCTTTCCAGACTTTCAGCGCCAACCGGAGCAATCTATCGTGTTATTCCAAGGTGAAGCCAATGCTAAGTTCTCCCCAAAACACTTTTCTCAAGCCAAAGCAGGGCGGTGGATCACCATGGACGTTGCCGATAATGATCGTGATGGGGATTACGATTTACTTATCGGATCCATGGCATTTGAAGTCGTCCCCCCAGTCGGACTGCTAGAACAGTGGATTAATAATGGCTTAGGATGGGTCTATTTCGAAAACTTAACTAAGAAATAGAATTGAGTTTACATTTTAAGTTCAGTTTACAAAAGCATTACTTTTTACTAATGGAAGCCTCATAATCAATTAATGGCCTCGAAGGACTTTTGCGCATAGCATACGTCTTTAAAAACCATTATTATTATGAAGAACTTCTTCACTGCTTTAGTGGTGTGCAGTGCGTTGGTAACCAGCCTGCATGCTCAATCAATTTTTGGTACCGAATTGGAGTTGCCAGAGGGCTATACTCCTTCTACAGTACTCATGCCACCTTCTCCATTAGACCTTCAGGTTTTGTTTATTGGTGGTCATGATCTGGTGCAGACTACTGCAACTTATGGCAACCCTGCTGGACAGACTATTGCCAAAGAATGGCACGATTTCATTGGTTTTACTCCAGATGAAACTGGCGAGAGTCTTGGTTGGGTTTCTGTAAACCACGAAATGATCTACCGCGACGACCGCATCGGTGATGGTGGTGGTATGACCGTTTTCCGTGTTACACGCGACCCTATCACTGGTCTTTTGGAGGTAGTGAATCAAGAATTGGAGGATGGCCGCAAAGGTGAATTCTTCAATGTGGATTTCGCTAATACCGTAGGAGAAACAGGTATGAACTGTGGCGGTATTTCTTCCGTTGTTGATGGTCGTATCTGGACTGCTGAGGAATGGTTCCGTACCAGCAATGCTTCCGTTAACGGATCTTCTACTCGCCCGAACGTGGATGGTATCGGTTCGTTGCCTACACTTCCTGAGGACAACGACATTGGTTCTATCCGTTTCAACCAAGGTGTTCGTGACACATCTGCTTACACGATTTCTTCTGACATTACTGGCTTCAACGGTCTGGAAGTAGCTAAGTACGAGAACTTCAACTGGATGGTTGAGATTGATCCTCGCCAAGCAATAGCGATCCGCAAGCAGTATAACTGGGGTCGTCAAGGTTTTGAGGGTGGTTCTATCGCGCTGGACAACAAGACCGTTTACCTGGGTGTTGACGCAACTCCTGCTCCTTGGGTAAAGTTTGTAGCTGACACTCCTGGTGATTTTACATCTGGCAAGACTTACGTGTACAAGCATGACAGTGATGCCAAGTGGATTGAAATCGACAATGGTAATCCATTGAAGATGCTGAACTTCGCTGATGAAGCTTGGGCAGTAGGTGCAACCATGTACAACCGTATCGAGTGGACGGCTATCGATCCTGCATCTGGAAAGATCTACATGACGGAAACTGGTCGTGACACTCCAGGTAGTAACTGGCGTGACGAAGTTGAAGAAGGTGGCGTTTATGCTCCTCACCACCTGACCCGTGCTACTGAGCAGGGTCTATCTGAACCCGACGAGGACGACACGTACTGGGATTACTACGGTCGTGTGTTGGTATACGACCCGGCAACCGAAGAGATTAGCGTACAAATCGAAGGTGGTCCTTATTTCGAGAATAGCCCAGCTGAAGCAGACTATCCTAACAAGCACCTTTCTAACCCCGACGGCATTAACGTTATCCGGATCGACGGTCAGAGTTTCCTATTGATCCAGGAAGACTTGAACGGTACAAGTTTCGGTCGTATGCCAGAGGGTATTGGCAACCGTACTTGTGAGGTCTTCTTACTAAACCTGGCATTGGAGGGCACTACTATCGATGACTTAATCCGTATTACTGCTGTTCCTGCTGGTGCAGAGGTTACTGGCGGTATCATGACTCCTGACGGTAAGTCACTCCTATTGAACTCTCAGCACCCCGTTAACTTGAACCCATTCCCGTTCAACCACTCGCTAACTTTTGCGATCCACGGTTTCGATGAGATCACAGTTAACAACCTGGATACTCCAGATATGCCTGAGACTTCTGAATTCACAATCTACCCTAATCCAACCACTCGTCTAGTTTACTTGAACGAGATGATGGACGTTGCATTGTACAATGCTTCTGGGCAGCGGGTACGTGTGTTCCGTAACGTGAACCAAATCGATGTGTCTCAGCTTCCTGCAGGAGCTTATTTCTTGCAGAATGATGCTGGTGCCGTGCAAGAGCTAATCATTCAGTAAGCAGTAATGCTTTATACCATAAGACTAGAATGATATGTGGGCGCGCGGTCAAGGAGACGGCGCGCCCCTTCTTTTTTCAACTGAATATGAGCACTCATTATGAAAACGATTCTTTCGGTAGGCAGCCTTGTTCTTGGCTTATTCCTACTCGTGCATTTAACAAGCTTTCAGTCTGGCCCACAACTTCCAAATGCAACTACGATTGAGGCCATTTCCAATCATTTTCACGCTCAGCTACGGTCCTTTAAGGCCAATACTGAGACCTACCTTGCAACTGCACAAAAGTTTGTCAACGGTCAAGCTGATCTAGAACAACTCCAAACTGCCCACCTAGACACTCGCTTAGCCTTTAAGCGGGCTTCCTTTCTTTTGGAGTACAATGATCGTTACGCTATAAAGAAAGATATCAACGGAGCGCCACTTCCGTCAGTAGAACCAGCGGTGCCAGAGGTAGCGGTAATAGAACCGACAGGCTTGCAGGTCCTAGACGAGATTGTCTTCGCTGAAGCAATTGATCATGTCGCATTGCTTAATCATATCAGCAAACTAGACAAAGCTGTCAAGAAGGTAGCCAATTACCAGGAAGGTTTGCTCTTGGAGCACCGCAAGGTATTGGAAGCCGTGCGCTTAGAATTGATCCGTGTCTATACCCTTGGTCTCACTGGATTCGACACTCCAGGTTCTGTAAATGCCATTCCTGAGGCTGTCGCAAGTATAGAAAGTCTGGAGTTTACGATGCTACAGTACATTCCATACCTGGAGCGAAAACATCCGGAACTAGTGTCTCAGCTAGAAGAGCGTTTTGCCGGCACTTTAGAGGTACTCCGTAATGCTGACGATTTTGACACATTCGACCGCTTAGGTTTCTATCGAAACCACATGCAGGACCTCTACTACATTGTTTGGGAAGTACATAGCCAGTTAGGCATAGAAACGCTATCTGAAGTTAGCACTATACCCCAACCGTTAAAACTTGAAGGTAAGGCACTGTTCGATCAAGGCTTCTTCAATGACATGTACTTCCGAGGTTCTGATTTGGGAGAAAATGCTGAAGACAAGATTGCACTAGGGAGGCTGCTGTTCTACGATCCAATTTTGTCTTCCAATAATGAACGAGCTTGTGCCTCCTGTCACAATCCTGAAAAAGCCTTTACCGATGGCAGATCTAAGAGTCTAGCCATTGATGGTGAGAGCCATATTCAGCGCAATTCTCCTACCCTACTCAACAGTATCTACACCGAGCGCTTCTTCTATGATTTACGCGAGGAGCAGCTTGAACGCCAAATAAAGCATGTCGTATTGGATGCTAATGAGTTCAGCACGGATTTCCTTGCCATTGCTGAAAAATTGGCCGAGAGCAAAGAATATAAAGATCGTTTCAATACAATATACCCAATGGCTGAGATCAGCAAATACAGCATCTCCAATGCCCTAGGTGCTTACGTTTCGACCTTGCAATCTTTCAATAGTCCATTTGACCAATATATTACAGGTAAAATTGACGAAATCAATCCCGCAGTGCAACGGGGCTTTAACCTATTCATGGGCAAGGCAGCTTGTGGTACGTGTCACTTTGCTCCAACTTTCAGTGGCTTGGTTCCTCCTTACTTCCAGGAGAGTGAGTCGGAAATACTCGGTGTACCTGTAGACCCGGAAAGTGAAATATTGGACCCTGACTATGGTCGGGCGGCCAGCACAAAGCCCATTGATGAAGCACCGTTCTATCTATTCTCCTTTAAGACTACAACAGTAAGAAACAGTGCGCTCACAGCTCCTTACATGCACAATGGAGCTTACCCAGACTTACAGTCGGTTGTAGATTTCTACAACAAGGGAGGAGGAGCTGGACTAGGTATTGACCTAGAGTATCAAACCTTACCGCCTGATCCGCTTGATCTAACGGACGGAGAAATGAGTGACCTGATAGCTTTCATGGAAAGCCTTACAGATACAAGTAGCGTGGGTACACCGCCAAGCAAACTTCCAGAATTTGCGGCTCATCCAGAATGGAACGAGCGCCCAATCGGTGGTAGATATTAGTGACAACTTATACGGCTTAGCAGGGCCGATTGCTGCTAATTGCGATATCTTCACTTGGAAAGGAAAAATATGACTCGAAGAATCGCATTCTGTCTTCTTAGTTGTGGCCTCTTTTTGTTTGGGGGCTGCAGAAAGGAGACTACGAGCTGGCAGCAATCGGCCCAAAGCATACGCTCTCATGCCATCCAATACTTGATTGACCAGCAGCAAGAGGACGGGAGCTGGCAGAGTGAGACGCATGGTATTCTGAAAGGAGGAGTTGCCTATACAGCCTACATTACCGATGCTTTGATTGAAAGCAATGATAGTTTGGTAAATACCAGGCTAACCGATGCCGGAATACGCTTTCTACTGACCGCTCTTGATACTTCCGGAGCCTTAGGTTATACGGGGAAGTATGTGGTAGAGTATCCGGTTTATGCGACTGCCTATCTCCATAAGATCTTTCCCGAATTAACCGTAGCATTCGATACGCTTCTTCGCCCTACTTTTGAGCACTTCTTGCTCTCCCAACAGTTCAACGAAGACCGGGGTATTAATTCACAACACCCTGCATATGGGGCTTGGGGGTTCGGTGAGGCCAATTTACCTTCTGGCGAAGTAGGACACGTAGATCTATCGCATACTCGCCGAGTTTTGGAAGCCTTGAAGGCCGGGGGGCTCTCCGCAGACCACCCAGCCTGGAATCAAGCAAGCGTGTTTTTGGGGCAGATACAAAACCAGGATGGAGGCTTTTGCAGCTCTTCCTATACACTGGGTGCGAATAAAGCCGATGATCAGACGAACCAGTGCATCTCTTATGCCACAGCCACTGCCGACGGTATACTGACCTACCTAGCAATGCCCAAAAGGCCGGAGAACAAGCTTCAGCTCGCCATAGATTGGATGATAGAGAACGAAAACTGGGAAGCTCCCAGTGGAATCCCCCCCAATCGACCTGGCAACTGGGAGAAAGTGCTCCATCTATATCATATTTCCGTGCGTGCACAAGCGTACGCGAAGGTAGAAGCACTAGGGCTACTCCCCCACTCCACTGCCCTCAATTGGCGCGCCAATGTTGTGAAAATACTCCTACAAGAGCAAGCAGCTGATGGCTCATTTAGCAACCCTTGGGGTGCCCCCAATAAAGAAGATGACCCCTTACTTGGTACAGCTTTAATCATTCGAGCTCTAAATGCAGTGCTAAAATAGAAAACCGCTTGCTAAGTTTCCTCAGCAAGCGGCTCTCAAGAGATATCTTTTAATTGTAGCTCTATTGCTTAACCACTCGCTGAGTGGCACGACCTTGTTCAGGAATATCAAGTTGTATGAAGTAAACGCCTTTTGGCCAGCTGGAACCCATTTCTAAGGTAGCGGCATCGGCTAGTAATTCGCCTTGCTCCATAACTTGCCCCAGGGCGTTTACTACCCTAAGCTGCCCTTCACCACGCCAGGTCGGTAATTGATAGTTCAGACGAAAGTCGTCGGTAAACGGATTCGGAGCCACACCCCAACTTACATCCAGGATAGGATCAGTAGTATTGACAACAACAAATTCGCCGAGGACTTCGAAGTCATCGATCGCTGCTTCAAGTGTAAGCATAAGGGGATCAGGATCTGCAGCGACGAATTGGATATACATTTCGTCTGTGACTTCGATGAAATCTGAAAGGACAAACTCCTCTGCCTCACGCCAAAAACTTGATGACGTCGTATAACTGGTTAATAGAGCTGTATCTATACCATTCATCACTAGCACATCAAAAACGTCATCATCCTGCACCTGACCATTTATATACAACCAAGGTCTATAAGAGATGGTAGGATCTACATAAGTGGAAGCTAAAGCCATTACCGGTGAGGTTAGTAATACAGAACCACCATCCACATCGTCACTATTGGAACTCCCTCCACCGTTACCAGTGACGTAGCACCGATCACCGATATCTCCTTCAACGTCAAATTCAGGATTAGCATAACTACCGGAACGGATAGTCCCTACTGGCTCAACCAATTCCCAGAATCCAGTGCGAACGTCAGTGGTAGCGCTCGTTGTCCAACCTAAATCAGAGACGAAGTCATCTTTGTAGCCGCGCGGCAACTCGATCGGATCGATATCCTCATTTGATTCAATCACTAGATCCTCTAGTAATTGTACTTTAAAACCCCACTTGCTAGCCGTCACATTCCATGTCCCTCCATAAATATTCTCCACGGCGAATCTACCATCAGCCTCAGAAGAAAATTCAAAGCGGTCGTATTCATTTTCAACAACGATCTGAGCTCCATCAATTGGCGTACCATCATCTTCCGCTACAACTAAGCCAGCACGATTAAAGCGTGGTAAGGGCTGGAGTTGTACATCCAGCATGGTAACTACCCCATTTTCAAAATTAGCCGTGGTAGTAAACACTTCATAACCAGGCTTAAAGAAGCTCACCTGAAAGTCTCCACCCTGAGCGAGCCCCGTACCATAGGTGCCATCCAGGCCAGTAACCGCATCGTTCAACTCCTCCGTCTCAATGTCAACATCAACACCACTGAGTGAAAAGCCGCTAAGTGCGTCTGTAACTTGGCCCTCCAAATGGCATGCGCGTACATAGTTGGCATCTAAGACATAGAGCTCGCCGCCTCTATCCGACAACAATACTACACCAGATGGTAGAAATGGATAAGCACCCCAAACCCCATTGAAGCCTGCACCTGACGAGAAGAAAGTATCAAAATTTCCAACCTCAATTAGGTTGTTTGGCCGCGAGGCATCTACAATAATGCCGCCATCTGTATAATAGCTGATAACTAACCAGTCATTCCAAACATGGACATTGTGCGGCACTACATCTGTGCCCAGCGTCTGCAACGGCCGAAACTGGTCGAGTTCGGTAATATCAGTGGGATCGCTCACATCATAGGCCGCTACAGGTGCATTGGCACGCTCGTCGGCTGTGTAAGCAGTATTACCATCGTCTGATAGCCAGATATTGTGCGTAAAGGCAAAGGGAGTCTGTTGGAGTCCAAGTTCTACTACATTATCCTTATCACTTACATCGTAAATCGCCATCCGGCCAGCATAGATCTCCGATGAATACATACGGTTTCCGCGGGTATACACATCATGGGCGTAGCGCGGCGGCCCTGCTCCGGCATAGATTGGTGTTCCGGGCGTTGAAAACACATCAATAAAGATGTTTCCTCCATCATTGATATTGCATCCTGCCAGATACGCATATCCAAACTCATCAATGTAAATATTGTGACAACGAAATAAGTTACCAAGCCCCTCTATACTGGGTGTCCAGTGAAAGTACGGGGCGGATTCTGGCAAATTACTTAGGTCAATGACGGTAAGACCTTCATTAGCACCATCAGCGACAACATATGCATACTCGCCATAGGTTTTGATATCCCGCCAGGTGGTGCTTTGCCCAGGTATTCTCACTACCTCTGTAGCATTTGCGGGATCGGTAACATCAACGATAGAGATACCGCTAAAAAGGCCAACAATGGCATACTCTCGTCCGTCTGGTGCTGCGTAGCCCCATATGTCACTACAATCTTGATCATATTCAACTTGAGAGAGCAAGGACATGTTCAACTGTCCAAATACGAAGGTGGTCAACACTGTGAAAAACAGCGTCGCTAAAAGTTGCTTTTGCATACTTGTAAGATGTGTTATATAGAAGAAAGAGACGTAATTTTTAGTAAAAGGAGCGCTTGCGTAACCCTAAGATAGAATATTCCCGCAAGAAGTCTCTACTTCGCCACACAACCAAAGCACAGAGAGCATCGCTTCATCTCCGGTATAAAGAAAGAACCGCTTGCCAAGTTTCCCCAGCAAGCGGCTCTCAAAATATTCCAGTGTTGATTCAGAGTTTGTCTTTTATTGTTTTACAACGCGCTGGGTAGCCTGGCCTTCTTCTGGCACTTCCAGCTGAATGAAATAAACACCCTTTGGCCAATCTGCACCCAATTCCAGGGTAGCAGCATCAGCTTGTAGTTCACGTTGCTCAATTATTTGTCCTAGTGCATTTACTACTGTGAGTTGCCCTTCTCCACGCCAAACTGGCAATTGGTAGTTCAAACGCAAATCAGTAGTAAATGGATTTGGAGCTACTGCCCAGTCAACATTAAGAACTGGATCATTGGTATTTACCACCAACTCACCAAGTACTTCGAAGGCGTCAACGGCTGCTTCTACGATATCACCATTCGGATCAAAATCGCTGGTCACAAATTGAATGACCATCTCGTCGGTAATATCAATTACATCAGAGATCGTATACTCTTCAGCATCCCGCCAGAAGCCCGCAGAGCTTGTGAACTCCGCAATCTGTACGGTATCAACGCCATTCATTATAAGCACCTCAAGCGCATCATTTTCATTGCCTCCGTCATTGAAGAACCAAGGGCTGAACGTGATTACTGGATCAACATAAGTCGAAGCCAGAGCCATCACCGGTGAAGTAAGAAATACCGCCCCACCATCTACATCGTCATTTGATGAGCTTGTGCCCATGTTTCCAGTAACATAACACTGATCACCAACATCTCCTTCAACGTCAAATTCAGGGTTAGCTTGAGATCCACCTCGAGTTGTACCTAGTGGCTCACCACGTTGCCAGAAACCATCACGTGCATTATTGTCTGCACTTGCTACCCAGCCCAGGTCAGTTACAAAATCGTCCTTGTAGCCACGTGGTAGTTCAATCGGATCTAGATCACCATTTGAATCAAAGGATAGTCCTTCAATTACTTGCAATTTGAAGCCCCACTTACTAGCAGAGATATCAAAAGCGCCTTCATAGATGTCCTCCGCAACGAAGTTACCTCCGGCATCAGAAACAAATTCGAAGCGGCTAAAACCATCGTCAATGATCACTTGAGCACCTTCAATAGGCATGCCAGTATCTTCGGCCACCACCACACCGCCACGGGTATAACGTGGTAACGGCTGTAGCTGAACATCTAACATGGTCACAACGCCATTCTCAAAGTTGGCGCTGGTAGTGAATACTTCATATCCAGGCTTGAAGAAGCGCACCTGGAAGTTACCTCCTTCTGCTAGGCCCGTAGCATATCTACCATCTAGAGCCGTCGTAGCATCATTCAATTCGTCCGTCTGAATGTCAACTTCTACACCACTGATTTGGGCACCTGTAACAGCATCCGTCACCTGACCTTCCAGATAACAAGCACGTACATAATTGGCATCCAGTACGTACAGACCGTCACCAATATCTGACAAGAGCACAACACCTGAAGGTAGGTACGGATAAGCCCCCCATACACCCTGGAATCCAGCACCAAGACCGAAGAAAGTATCAAAGTTACCTACCTCAATAAGGTTATTCGGGCGAGAAGCATCGACAACGATCCCGCCATCCGTGTAGTAGCTAATGATCAACCAATCTTCCCAAACGTGTACGTTGTGAGGAATTACGGAGCTACCCAAAGTAGCTAGTGGGCGATATTGATCCAATTCGACAATATCACTCGGGTCACTCACATCATAGGCCGCTACTGGTGCATTCGCACGCTCATCGGTTGTAAAGGCGGTGTTGCCATCATCAGACAGCCAGATATTGTGGGTGAACTGAAATGGCGTTTCTTGAACACCAAGCTCAATTACATTATTCTTATCACTCACATCATAGATAGCCATACGGCCGCGAGTCAATTCTGATGAGTACATCAAGTTTTCCCGCGTGTAAACATCGTGTGCGTAGCGGTTAGGACCGGCACCAGCATAAACAGGCGTACCAGGAGTAGAGAATACGTCGATAAAGATGTTTCCTCCGTCATTGATGTTACAACCAGCCAAGTAGGCATAGCCAAATTCATCAATGTAAATATTGTGGCAACGCAGCAGCTGACCTAAACCATCGATCTGTGGTGTCCAGTGGTAAAAATCCGCTGAGGTCGGTAAGTTTCTCAAATCGATAACGGTCAGACCTTCTGTAGTACCACCTTGGTCGGTAGTTACATAAGCAAACCCGTCGTAAGTCTTGATATCACGCCAAGTTGATCCTTGGCCAGGAATACGAACAACCTCTTCCGCTGCGGCAGGGTCGGTTACGTCAACAATCGACACTCCATTGCGAAGTCCAACGATGGCATACTCTCTTCCATCGGGTGCAGCATAGCCCCAAATGTCGTTTGCATCTTGATCATACTGCAGGTGAGAAAGCAAGGACATATTCAACTGTCCAAACACGAAAGTCGTCAACACGGTAAAGACCAGTGTAGATAGTAGCTGTTTTTGCATACTAGATGATGTGTTAGATAGAAATGTTAAAGCAAAATTTTTCAAAAAAGGTGAGCTTTTGCGGTGCCGAAGATAAAAGATTCCAGCAGGATTCAAACCGCTATCGACGCTCTACAACAGCAATTGTTATCCGACTGACACAAACTAGTTTGCCATCTCCTCGGTTGATCTTGATTTCCCAAACGTGCATCGTTCGACCGACCTTAATTGGACGCACAGTCGCTGTTACCAAATCCCCTTCCTTAGCGGAGTTTAAATGGTTGGCATTTATCTCTACACCAACCACGGAATGGGTAGTCGGATTGTCCAAACAAAACACCGAAGCAACACTCCCCATCGTTTCTGCTAAGGCAACTGAAGCACCACCATGTAGTAGTCGGACCGGCTGCACCGTTCGCTTATCCACGGGCATTGTGGCCACCATATAGTCATCGCCAAAATCAGTAAAGTTGATGTCTAAGTGATCGACTAAAGTATTCTGACCACTAGCGTTAAGAAGCTCTAAAGTGGGGGTGTTTTTCCAAATCATGGACTAGGAATTAAATGACCAAAAACATTATAACATCCGGAAGCTAAAATAGATGTGGGTCATTTCTATTCGTCCTGCACCTACTCCGACAGCGACTATTTTTAATCGTTCGACAACCGTTTTGATTCGGGCGGAGTGACTTATTCCCAGCTCTCAATTGAAACTTCATCTACATACAGCAGTTCTTGTTCCGCCATTACGTATACTTTCAAATAGTCGGATGGTTGCACCGCTTCAGGTATTGGCACCCATTGCCGAACCCACCCCCAATAGCCGGCCTTGCCAGCCCAAAGGCTGTATTCTGGGTTGTGCAGCTTGTTGTCAATACTCAGGCGATAGTAGTGGATGATTTCTCCTTCTCGGCTGAGTTCAACAACCAAAGCAGCCGCCTGGTACCAGGGAAACTCCTTGCGTTCTTTATAACACCACGCTTCGACACGCAACCACTGCTCTGCTGACAAGCCAAGGTCGGAGATGGTACCGGACAGGAACTCACCATACTTCTTTTGAGGAGTTACACGTAGTGCTTGAAGGCCTTTATATACTGGCTCGGACACGAGATCTAAAGTAGAGTCCGCTTGCTCAAAATTCACTTGGGTCAAACGCTGCTGCAGTTGGAGATCCAGACTATCCGGTTGAAGTACTTTGGTATCAAAAGCGACCATAGCATCATAGGTACGATCCGTATTCCAGAGCACGGAACGATAATATGCTGGGTTTGCCATCTCACTGAATAAGATTCCTTGACTGTTCTGCCAATTCTGGAAAAGTTGGAGGCCAATGGCTCCAGCAGTGAGGACAACTAACAGGTACCTACTTACACGCCAGCGATTAAGATAGATGAAGGAATAAAGTAAGGGGACCGCCAACAGGGCGTGCATTTCTGCCATTGGTCGAGACCCCAAGCCGTTAATGTAATACCAGTTCCACCAGCTATAGGCAATGTAAATGTGAAGTGGCACAATGAGCAGCACCGGCCACAACCATTTTCGTCGCCACAATAGACCTACACACCCCAAAAGGCTTAGCACCATGATAGGCGAATACCTCAACCAACCATTCTGAGTAGAGAACAGACCAGCTACAATCTCTGGATCAGCGAAATTGAATCCTTCATTTGGGTAACCGTCAAACAACCAGTGACCGCTAGCGTACTTCCAATACAATAATTGAGGGGTACCACACAAGATAAAGATACCGGCAGCCAATAATAGCCAGAACCAATGCTTAGACCAGAGTTTCACTCGATCCCTAGCCGCTTCCCAAGAAACGAGGCCGTAGGTCAAGGGAATAGCCAAACATAGGATCTCTACCGGCCGAATTAGCGTGATCATCCCCGCGCATGCCGCAGCCAGAATAATCCATTTGCGACCGGGCTGCTCATAAAAGCGATAGGTCGCATACATAAGTCCTCCGTACAAGCTAAACAGATACGAATGAGACATTGCACCTCGATACACCGTGTAGTTGAATAAGTGTGTCCCCAAAACCACAACCAACAATACCCAAAATGCCATCTTCTCATTGGCGATGGCCGTGAGCAGTCGAAAAAGGGCATAAAGCCCCAGAAATAGATACACTAGATTGCCAAGCAGTACAGAAAAAATATAGGGAAACGAAAATCCGTCAGCCGGATAAGCCGAACTTACTGTAGCCCACACGTGGCCAACAAGAAAGAACGGGAGTTGTAGAATAGCTACCCCACAGGTATACTTTATGACTCGATGACCATTCTCAGCAATGGGCAGCGCCCCTCCTGGTCCAGGAAGGAGTGGTTGGACGTCATGGTACTCAAAGCGTGCCATGTAGCTATCTGAAATATCATCCAAGTCGTGATAAATGAAAACAGCCGGCAGATATCCATAGTAGCCCCACTGGTCACCTCCTCGCACAATAGACTGGTTCCATCGCTGTAGATAAACACTGGCACCTACGAAGACGATCAGTAGGAGAATCGCAAGCGACCGGAAGTTAAAAATGTTCCCAGGCATAATACGAAGCGTCGTAAAATCGATGAAACCAACGGAGGGCTATACCCTATGGCAGAACATTTTGCAATAGGTTTTGCATTTGTTCCAGATGAAGGCAAAGGTGAAAAAAATCGTAGAATTATCTCCTATATTTACCGGGTATGAGAATTCTTGGAATTGCCGCCTATTATCACGACGCCTCTGCTGCTATCACCATTGATGGCAAGGTAGTAGCTGCCGCCCAAGAGGAGTGGTTTAGTAGAATAAAGCACGATCCTTCCTTTCCCGAGCAAGCCATTCGTTGGGCCTTAGCCGACACCGGCCTTTCACTCGAAGATTTAGATGCTATAGCCTTTTACGACAAGCCGTTATTGAAATTCGAACGGCTACTCGAAACTTACTACCGTCATGCGCCGAGTGGAGTCAGCAGTTTCTTGAAGGCAATACCAATTTGGGTAAAAGAGAAGCTTTTTCTCAAGCAAGAGATTCGTAAGGCACTTAAGGGCATGTATCCCGAAGTAAAACAGCTTCCAAAGCTGCTATTTCCGGAGCATCATTTGAGTCATGCTGCCAGTGCCTTTTACCCCTCCCCTTTCGAAACAGCAGCCATCCTTACTATTGATGGTGTTGGCGAATGGGCTACCGCCAGTATTTGTGCGGGAAAAGGCCGGAACATTCAGATATTAAAGGAGCTCCATTTTCCAGATTCGTTGGGTCTGCTCTACTCAGCTTTCACCAACTTTCTTGGATTCAAGGTAAATTTCGGAGAATACAAACTCATGGGGCTGGCACCTTACGGCAACCTGGAAGATGAACAGACACAAACCTTCATTAGAAAGATTAAGGAAGAACTAATCGATGTAAAATCGGATGGTTCTCTGATTCTGAAACGACCGTACTTCACCTACGCTACCGGCAATCGGATGGTGGATGAGAGCCGTTGGGCAAAGCTCTTTGGCCTGCCTCGACGAGATCCCGAAAGTCCGTTTGAACAACAACATTGTAACCTTGCCATTGCCATCCAAAAGGTAACGGAAGAGGTCGTTTTGAAAATGGCCGCAACAGCAGTGAAATTGACCGGGTCTAGAAACCTCTGCCTGGCTGGTGGTGTGGCACTTAATTGTGTGGCAAATGGAGTGCTGCTTCGCAGCGGTATCGTCGATCAGTTATGGATACAACCGGCGTCTGGCGATGCTGGTGGGTCATTGGGCGCGGCATTAGCTGCTCATTATCTCTACTTCGAACAAGCGCCTAGCTCCAAAGAAGGGCAAGATGATATGAAAGGTGCCTACCTGGGACCCAAATATTCTCATCTGGATATCGAACGCGCTGCACGGAAATACAATGCACCATACCATAAGTTCGAGGATCAGCAAGACCTCTATGAAAAGGTAGCGACCCTACTTACCGAAGGTGCCGCAGTAGGTTGGTATCATGGGCGTCAAGAGTTTGGACCACGAGCGTTGGGCAATCGTAGTATTCTTGGAGACCCCCGCAACCCGGAAATGCAACGGAAACTCAACTTGAAGATTAAGTTTCGCGAGAGCTTTCGTCCCTTTGCGCCATCCGTTCTAGCTGAAGATGCTGGTAATTATTTTGACCTAGATGTAGACAGTCCCTACATGTTGCTCGTAGCACCTGTCAAAGGCTCACGCCGGCAAGATCTCCCCACAGACTATGCAGGACTACCGATGTCGGAAAAAATCAACGTGCGGCGGTCTGATGTCCCTGCGATCACCCATATCGATTTCTCTGCCCGGGTACAGACAGTACACCAGGAGACTAACCCCGGCTACCATGCCCTACTAGAGGCATTCAAGGCTAAAACCGGCTATGGCTTACTGGTAAATACTAGCTTCAATGTACGTGGAGAACCCGTTGTTTGTAACCCCGAAGATGCCTACCGCTGCTTTGTACGAACACATATGGACTACCTGGTGATGGGTGATTACCTATTCATCAAAACTGAACAACCCGAAAGCGAAAAAATTGCTGCCGTACAGGCAGAAACCTTTACCCTGGACTAGTAATTAAAAAAACAGCAAATGGAATTCTTATCTGACCTTTGGAAATTCATGATGGCCCGCAAGAAATGGTGGCTATTGCCAATCATTATAGTTGTACTACTCATCGGCGCCCTAGTCATTTTCGCCGAAAGTTCGGCTGTAGGCTCTTTCATCTATACGCTGTTTTAAGCCAGGCAATAATGAAGAAAGTAAAGGCATCCAATTCGCCATACGAAGCCATATTGGCCATTACGCTAGCTCTCATTGTGGTCTACTACTTTTTCTTTCCGGAGGAGGAAAGATGGTTAGTTGGAGCAATGCTCTTTGCTCTGCTCTGTCTACTATTTTCTGGTCTTGCTGAATGGGTAGCCTTTCTTTGGGAGAGGCTTACATTGGGTATCGGCTGGTTTATGAGTAGGGTTCTATTCTCCGGCGTATTCTTTCTACTCCTCACTCCTATTGCACTGCTATACCGATTGTTTGGCAAAAGTGATTTCTACAAGAGCACTGATCGGCAGAGTTATTTCGTAGATCGCAACCACCAATTTGGGATGGACGACATTGAGAATCCGTGGTAATACTAGAACACAATCTAGCTGCGTCGCAACAACATTTGATTACTACCTTTGGCCCGCTAATTAAACAAACATGGAACAAAAGCTCTCAATCATTATTCCTGCCTACAATGAAGAGGCGACCATCCACCACATACTGGACAAAGTCCTAGCAGTTGAGCTAATTGGCGGATTGAGCAAGGAGGTGATCATCATAAATGATGCCTCAGCAGATGATACTAAAGGAGCAATAGAACGCTATCAGCAACAGCACCCAAGCTTTCCCATCACCTATTTCGAACACGAACGCAACCAAGGTAAAGGAGCAGCGCTCCATACTGGCATTCGTATAGCTAGTGGTGAATACCTCATCATACAGGACGCGGACTTAGAGTACGATCCCGAGGAATACAACATTCTGCTAAAACCGATCCTAGGTGGTCAGGCCGATGTTGTTTACGGTTCTCGCTTCATGGGTGGCAAACCACATCGGATCCTATTCTTTTGGCACTCGATCGGCAACAAGATGCTGACCTTCCTTTCCAACTCGCTCACGAATTTGAACTTGACGGATATGGAGACCTGCTACAAGCTTTTTCGCACCGAGTACGTCCAATCCTTGACGTTGAAAGAAAAACGCTTTGGCTTCGAACCAGAAGTCACTGCCAAAATCGCTCGCATCCCGAAAATTCGCATTTACGAGGTGGGTATCTCGTACTATGGTCGCACCTATGAGGAGGGAAAGAAAATCAACTGGAGAGATGGTTTTCGCGCCATCTACTGTATTCTCAAATACAATATCTGGTCACGGTAGAGGGAGCTGATAGTGCCAAGGCGCCGTACTCCAAAAAGAAGAAGAGCCTGGCCATGCATAATCGCATGGCCAGGCTCTTTAACATGAGCAAGAAAGGAGCGTACTCTTCTTACTGAATAACGACCTCTAATACATTGCGCTGCTGATTTCGCAGATCAACTACCTCCAAATAGTATAGGCCTGCAGCCTGATCTACCACTGGAAGTTCATTCGTATTGATGGCTTCCTTGATTAGACGACCGTTGGCATCTAACAACCGAACCTGCAATGGAAGGCCCTCCGGGTTGCGCATTTGAATGAGCTCTGTGGTAGGATTAGGGAATACCTGCACCGCCTGTAAGGCAGGGGTAATGTCTTGCACATTAGTCAATTCACCGCAAATCTGATCGTGTACGAAAGAAGTGGTAAAGTTGATCGTACTAGCGAACTCTTCTGGCGTATCAAAGTAGCCTACGTGCTCGAAGCTGTTTTCAATGGTGCGCAACTCATTAGTCACACCAATGCTATCTGCACGAAGTTGCATTTCCCGGCCACCTTCCAGGTATACGATGTTCACACCCAGCACCTGGGCAAAACCTGAACCGTACGGCACGGTGATATCCATATCCTCATGAACACTCACAAATGGAGGATCATTCTCATCAATCCAAGAAGCATCGTTCAACGCTCCTGACATGCTAATGAATCCTTGAACCTCAGAAGAATACTCAGTATTGTCGCTAGAGTTTCCTTCAAAGCCACCGTTATCCTCGATTAAGCCCAGTAGAAAATCATCAATATCATCCGATTCCTGCATCACCGCAGTATGTGCAGCTGCAATCGCTCCTGCAGATACACCGCCAATAAAGAACTGGTCAGGATCAATACGGAATTGATTATCTGTAGCTGCGTCTTCTCGCATAAAGCGAATCGCCGCCTTGTAGTCAGAAAGGGCTTTCACTACAACCTCACGCATTTCATCAGCTGTCGGAAACGGAATCAATGGCAGATCATACAGACGGTAGTCAATGGTAACAGCAACATACCCTTGGCGGGCGTAGGCCACACACAAGGCTTCCAAATCTTGACGTTCACCAGTAATAAAGCTACCACCGAAGGCCAGCATTACCACTGGACGTGCCTCAAGCTCGTCGTCCATTGGCTCATATACATCCAGAAATAGCTGCTGGGTGTTTCCAGCAATAGTGACGCCTTCACCGAACTGGATATCATTTGTCGCCTGAACTTCAGCGAACACATCCGAACGGAAACGATCACCGTCACATCCTGGATAAGTTTGCGCAACCATAGTCGTGCTGGCAGCGATAAAAAGAAAAACTGTAGCTAGTAATAATTTCTTCATAAAGAGAATTGTTAGAAAGTTGATTGGCAATAAAAGTACACTTTTGGTTAGAATGTCACTTTTGTTCAAACGACACTTTTATCGATTAGTTGAGAGTCTCATGGATTTTTCATTGGATAGGATTACTTCTGCAGTGGTTACTTGTCCAGGCATGGCATAATGAAAGCGCTTCGAAGCTTTCCAAAAAAACGGTACCTTTCAACCCATATGATGACTATTCACGATATAGAATTCAAAGGAAGTTTCCCCGAGCAACGGCAGGCCCCACAGGATGGTAAACCTGAGTTTGCTTTTATTGGCCGCTCTAATGTGGGCAAGTCTTCCTTAATCAATATGCTGACGGAACGCACTCACCTGGCGCGGACCTCCAATGTACCGGGCAAGACGCAGCACCTCAACTATTTCCTCATCAACCAGGGTTGGTACTTAGTGGATCTACCTGGATATGGCTACGCGCGTGTTTCGAAGAAACTGCGGCGACAGTGGCGTTTGATGATGGAACACTACTTCATGAAGCGGGAGAGCCTGCAATGCGTGTTCGTACTACTGGATGGCAATATTGGCCCACAGCAAGTTGATATTGAATTCATCAATTGGTTAGGCGAAATGGGTATCCCTTTTATTATTGTCTACACCAAAACTGACCGCAGCAAACCTCCTGAACTAGAGAAAAACATTGCTGATATTCGAGCAGCACTCTTGGAATACTGGGAAGAATTACCACCAGATATCATCACCAGTTCTCCAAAGAAAGTTGGGCGAGAAGAAGTATTGAAAGTGATTACCGAGACGCTAGAACGTATCAATCATGAGTAAGAGTGATCAACCAATCATGCCACCAGTCTACGATAGTATCGAAGACTGGCCCATCTTTAAGTTAAGTGAAGATCGCCGCGCTTTTGTGGATGAGATTGAGGAGTACACCTTGGAAAAACTCTTAAAGCTACCACCGGCAAAAGCTCGTGATCTCATCTCCAAAACCATATACAAGGAGCGGATTCGCATCAAAGAGGAGCCCTGGAAGGTGGATCCTCCGAAGGAGAAACAATTTTGGAAGCGCATCGGCCGCAGGCACGTACGATTGTCGATGGATACTCAGCCGCAAGAAGCCGCTGAAAGTAATCGCGAACATCTCAAATTGATTATCCACCGATATGCGGAGGAGATCGTTGGAACCTTTAAGATCAGTACCTTCCTATTTGCCCGCCGTTTTCTTACTTTCTTCTTTACTCGCTTGTTGAATACAGCCGCACTGCGAAGCATACGTGGCTTATGGCGCAAACAGCACCACCTGACGGATAAGTTGATGGTGCACGGGCATGTAGAAACCGTTCGAAAACTCTTCCACAAAGGTACAGTGGTGGTAGTGCCAACACACTTTAGCAACCTCGATTCTATCCTCATCGGTTACGCTATGGATACAGCTATGGGCTTACCATCCTTTAGCTATGGAGCGGGATTGAACCTATACAACACTGGCTACACGGCCTATTTCATGAACCGGCTGGGAGCTTACCGGGTGGATCGCCGTAAGAAAAATTCCATCTACTTAGAGACACTCAAGGCTATGAGTATGCTCTCCATCAAGCGCGGTGTCAATAGCTTGTTCTTTCCTGGTGGCACCCGTTCTCGTTCAGGCCGACTGGAAGACAAACTCAAGTTAGGGCTCCTGGGTACAACTGTAGAGGCGCAGCGCAGGATCTACCAGGAAGACCGAGATGAGAAAGTCTTTATTGTACCCTTGGTACTGGGCTACCATTTCGTGCTCGAGGCCGAGTTTCTTATCGAGCAATACTTACGTCAAATTGGCAAAGAGCAATACCTGAAAACGAAGGACAGCTCCTACAGTCCACTACGTGTATTACGCTTTGCCTGGCGGGTTTTCTCCAAAGGAAATGACATCACACTTTCGTTTGGGCAACCAATGGATGTGCTCGGTAACCCGGTAGACGAAGAAGGCCATAGCTATGATAAGCTAGGAAGAAGGATCCACCTCAGAGATTACTTCGCCAACGAGTCTGGCCAGATCAACGAAGACCTTCAGCGAGAGGCGGAGTATACCAACCTCCTTGGGGAAAAGATCGTCGAGCGCTATCACAAGGATAACATCGTACTGACCAGTCACCTCGTCGCCTTTGCCGCATTTGAGTTACTGAAGAATCAGAATTCACACCTTGATCTTTACGGCATATTGCGCCTTCCGGCCGAGGAATTTGTATTCCCAAAGTCTGCACTAGGAGATATCATCAACCAATTGCGGACTCGGTTATTGGCAATGGAAAAACTGGAACAGATTAAGCTTGATCCAGGCATCCATGAGTCTGTCGACCATATTTTGGAAGATGGCATTAAGCACCTGGGTAACTTCCATGCGCTCAATCCGCTGTATTTCAACAATCGAAAGCGGATTGTGAGTGACAGTTTTAAGACCCTTTATTTCTACCACAATCGTCTGGACAACTACCAGCTAGAGAAGTATATCAACTGGAAAGACATTGGCGAAGAAGCTCTGCTCTTGGAAGAAGAGCTCTACAATCAGGAAGGTCGAATTTAATCATTGATTATCAGCTACTTTACGAACTCTATCTCATCTTATGCTGCAACAACTCAATCCGAAGAACAAAGACATTAAGGTTTACATAAACGGAGAACTATTACATCGTGATGAGGCTAAGGTCAGCGTCTTCGATAGTGTTGTACAGGGTGGCGACGCAGTATGGGAAGGCATCCGTGTTTATGACGGACGCATCTTTCACTTAGAACACCACTTAGAGCGCCTCCAAAACAGCGCCCACGCACTCGACTTCAAAGACATTCCGACGAACGAAAGTATCACGGATGCGATCTTCCAGACGCTGAAGGCCAACAACATGCGCGATGGTGTGCACATTCGTCTTACACTCACGCGAGGGCGCAAGATCACCTCTGGCATGGATCCGCGGCTGAATCAGTACGGCAGCACACTCATTGTACTGGCTGAGTGGAAACCGCCAGTTTACCCTCCTTCCATCACATTGGCTACGAGTTCGGTGCGTCGAAACTCTCCAATGCATTTAGACAGCAAGATTCACCACAACAACTTGCTGAATAACATCCTAGCCAAAATAGAAGCCAACTACGCAGGCGCCGATGCCGGACTAATGTTGGATAGCGATGGCTACATTGCTGAGGCCAATGGGGTAAACGTATTCTGCATTCGCAAAGGCGTAGTTATGACACCCTACGCAGACTACTGCCTGCCAGGTATCACACGGGGTACCATTCTGGAGTTGTGCGAACAACACGGAATACCAGCAGCCGAGCGACGCCTGTCACTAACCGAGTTCTACACCGCCGACGAGGTCTTCACCACAGGTACCATGGGCGAGTTGACCAGAGTCGAATCTATTGACGGTCGGAAGATCATCAATCGCTTCGGACGATCGGTTTTAGAGGAGGTAGCCGAACATTTCAGAGGACTCACTGAAACCTCAGGCACACCAATACCAGCCTTTTAAGGTCCTATTCTCCTTCAGGAGGTAAAGCAGCTAACACTTCCGTTAAGAAATTCTGAAGCGGAAAGATCTGATCGTCGTTCATGCCAAGTCGAACGATGACACAGTTTCGGGATGGGATCATCGCAATACGCTGATCCTGGAAACCACGGAACATGTAAAGGTCCTCAGGCACATCCGTAAGTTCATCTGGGTGTGGTAGCCAAATCTGTGCCGCATAAATACCGTCTGAGCCAGCTGCTGGTTGGATAGAGTAATCAACCCAATTTTCCGGTAGGAGTTGGTATCCATCAACCTCTCCATTATCCAGATATAGCTGACCGAAGCGCGCCCAGTCACGGGCCGTAGCCCAGCCATAACTAGACCCTACATAAGAGCTAGATTGATCCACCTCAATTCGTGCGGAGTGCATACCTAAGGGCAAAAACAAGCTATCCCTAGCGAAGGTGGCATAAGCATTATCATCATTGATGGCATTACGGACTACTTTGCTCAACAGGTTGGAAGTACCCGAAGAATAGACCCAATGGGTGTTCGGTGTAAAAGCAAGTGGTTTGGCACGGGTATAAGCCGCCATGTCTGGTTCGCGATAAAGCATGTGTGTCGCATCGGAAACATCGCCATATTGTTCGTCCCACTCCAATCCACTATTCATATGTAGTAAGTCTGCGAGCTTAATCTCAGCACGGTCATCCTCAGCCCATTCCGCAAACACATTCTTTTGATCCACATCCAACTTGCCATTCTTGACCAGAATCCCAACAAGGGCATTGGTGATACTCTTTGTCATAGACCAACCCAAAAGCGGAGTATCTGCTGAGAAACCATCTGCATAGGCTTCGCCCACCAAGTGGCCATCATGAAGTACAACTACAGCTCGTGTTCCGCCACCGGGCAGCGGGCTGAAGGCGTTATCTAAAGCTGACTCCAACAACGCCTGGTCTAGACCACTGGGCAAAGTATCATAGGTTGGAAGCGGCTTGGCTGCGAGTTGTATCTGCGGCGGCGCAATAGGTGCTGGAATCGAACTACCGCTATCTACCACCAGTACACATCCTCTTCCCTCAACAAATTGAGCCTGCTGACTAATGAGACCATACAGCGAGGCTTCTACACCTTTTTCTTCCGGTAGGAGTTCTAAATCCATCAGCGCTAAAGCGGAAAAATTCAAATCAGCGGCATGAATATCGTCCAGGCTTCGTCCCTGTAAATAATGACAAGAACAAGCCATTTTGGCCGCGTAGCCCGTCCCCACTTCCAGAAGTGGCTTTGCATACCAAAAACCTGCGAGAAGAATAACGATCAAGATGCCGGAGCCCAGCCTAACATAGCGCATAGAGTAGGAATTTGTACTTTGAAGCAAGAAACGCTCTAATAAACGCAAAAATCATAGATCAAGATTAATTGAATGGGTATGAAACGAATAATCCAGCTTCTCGGTATTGGCTTACTACTTATTCTCGGATACTTATTCTTCTGGCCAATCGACGTTTCACCACAAGCCTGGCAAAGTCCAGAAACGCCTGGATACACAGGATCTTTTGCAGAAAACACTTTATTGCAAGCAGTAGAACTCCGGCATATGGACTGTCATGAATGCGAGGATGTAGCTGTGGATAGCATCGGCCGAGTTTACGGTGCATCGGTAACTGGGCAGATTCTTCGTTTTGATGCCGGCGGTGACTCACCGGTCGAAATAGCCAATACCGAAGGACGGCCGCTCGGCCTGGACTTCGATCAGGATGGTAACCTGTACATTGCTGATGCCTTAGCTGGTCTACTACGCCTGAACACTGACGGGAGTTTGGAGGTATTGAGCACAGAAGTGGATGATAGGCCTTTTCGCTTTGTTGATGATGTGGAGGTGGGCCCAGATGGCTTGGTCTACTTTTCCGATGCTTCCGATCGTTGGATGATTGGTGATTACAAGGTGGACATTCTGGAGCACCAACCCTACGGTCGATTATTAGTCTACGACCCAACTACTGGTCAAACCACTACCCTACTGGACGATCTGTACTTTGCCAATGGTATAGCCGTAGCGGCGGACACATCCTTCGTCCTAGTTAATGAAACCAGCAACTATCAAACCTTACGATACTATCTCAAGGGGCCAAAGGAGGGTCAAGTGGATACCTTCATTCAAAACTTACCTGCTTTCCCAGATGGCATCAGCAGAGGTTCGAATGGTATTTACTGGCTAGCAATGATTAGTCCTCGAAATCCGATGATCGATAAGCTATCTAATTCACCGTTTATGCGCAGAGCGATAGCCCGTCTGCCCGACGGGGCTCAACCTGCACCTGCTACTCATGCTGGTGTCCTTGGTATTGATGCAGAAGGTAATGTGCAGTATAACTTCCAGGATCCTCAGGGTAAGTTCTCACAAATCAGTAGTGTACAAGAGTGGAATGGAGACCTTTATTTCGGGAGCCTGGCCCGAGAAGGAGTCGGTGTTCTGAAGGATTTTCGGTCGGTCGCGGAATGATTTTTTGCGTCCGTGTGTTACTGGTGGCGAAGATCAAGTGACTAAGCAATGCTAAAAGAAATCAAGGAACAACTAGCACTATTGGAGAGGACCAGGGACATCACTGTACTACTGGCAGTAGAAAGTGGTAGCAGGGCCTGGGGTTTCCCGTCACCGGACAGTGATTACGATGTCCGAATCATCTATCGGAAGTCACAAAGTTGGTACCTGAGTATCAACACTCCAAAGGATACGATTGACTACTTCCACGGAGAACTGCTAGATATAAGTGGTTGGGACTTACGTAAGACTTTACGGCTGTTGAGTAAATCAAATGCTACTCCCGCGGAATGGGTACAGTCTCCAATTGTTTATCAAGCAGTGGACGGTTTTCAAGAACAATTACTGGAATACGTTAAAACGTACTTTAACCCTACGCATACCCTGAATCACTACCGTGGTATTGCACTGAATAGCTATAGTTCTATCTCTGCCGAAAAGCAGATTAAGTTGAAGAAACTGTTTTATGTTCTTCGACCAATTCTAGCGGCTAAGTGGATTGTCAAATATCAAACGGTACCGCCAATGGCGATGGCTCCGTTACTAACCGTCCTGGATAACCAGGAAGTTGCGGATCGGATAACTAGTTTGATAGCACAGAAAGCAACCGTAGATGAAAGCTACGTAATCGTACTTGAGGATTTGCTACAAGACTTCATTGTGGCATCGTTTGAGGAATTCAAAACTGCTGATCTGGGCAAAATAAATCAACAACCCATTGATCCCTTAAACGCGTATTTTCAATCACTGATTTCACCTCAGCAATGACCATTGAACAGCTCAGGGCTAGCAACCTAATTATCTTGGAATGTATTTCCGGAAGCCGGGCCTATGGCCTGGCCCTTCCACACTCTGATACAGACATCAAGGGTGTTTTTATTATCCCCGAAGATGATCTCCTGGGCTCTCGATATATTGCACAGATCTCCAATGACACCAATGATGAAGTGTACTATGAGCTTGGTCGCTTTATTGAATTGCTGAAAAAGAATAATCCTAACATCCTGGAGGTTCTGGGAACACCAGAAGACAAAATACGATTCAAACATCCTTTAATGGATGTACTTACGCCCTCCCTCTTTCTCACGAAAAAGAGCAAAGACACCTTTGGTGGATTCGCTTTCTCACAGATCAAGAAAGCCCGAGGCCTCAATAAGAAGATTGTCAATCCAGTAGATAAAACTAGGAAAACGATCCTGTCTTTTTGCCATGTCCTCCACGAACAGGGTTCAATTCCATTAGAAAAGTGGTTGCAGATCAAAGATGTGAATCAGGCACAATGTGGGTTGATCAATATTCCACACGCCAAGGGCATGCATGGCCTTTACCTGGATCTCAATGGCGACTTAGGGTACAAAGGTGTTCTACGTAAAGACTCAGCTACAGAGGTCTTGCTTAGCAGTATACCCAAGGGGGAAGTGCCAAGTGCATATTTGTACTTCAATAAAGATGGGTACACGAAATACTGTAAAGACTACAAAGACTACTGGAACTGGGTCAAAAACCGAAATGAGGCCCGCTACACGCAGAATATCGCCCATGGTAAGAACTATGATTCCAAAAACCTGATGCACACTTTCCGGCTTTTGGAAATGGCTATTGAAATTCTAACCACTGGAGAAGTAGTTGTTGATCGACCAGATCGAGATTTCCTACTGTCGATTCGGAGTGGGGAATGGGAGTATGACGAATTGATTGCGCGAGCAGCGTCAAAAATGGAAGAAATCGAACGTGCTGCCGTCAATAGTAGCCTGCCTGATACAGTTGATCATGAAAAAATTGAGTCTATCCTCGTGTCATTGAGGAAGGAATTTTACAGCTTAGGGATCGGTAGAAAGCCCACAGAATGAGTAGTACAATGCAAAAGGTAGTATAGACAATGCAATGCCCCTCGCAAAATGACCGGCAACCGACGAAGGTAGGACTGAGATTGCGGGAAATGATTATATCTTTGCGGCGTTTGTAACGAGGAGTGCTGTAGCCTCCATTTACTACCAAATATGCACAGCTTGAAAAAAGTAATTACCCTTCTGTTTATCAGCTTTCTTTCTTTTGCGGCTTTTGCCCAGTCCGGCATCATCCGTGGAAACGTTTTTGACCAAGAAAGCGGTGAGGCTATCATCTATGGTACCGTCGTGCTTAAAGACACAGATCGTGGAACCAACACGGATCTGGATGGCTTCTTCACATTTGCTAATCTGGAGCCTGGCACCTACACACTGATCTTCTCTTATACTGGTTTTGGAACCATAGAGGAAACCGTAGAAGTGGGTGAAGGTGCTGACATCGAATACGTTCGTGTCTATCTAACACCAGAAGCCGTAAACCTTTCTACCGTAAACGTATCTGCCGCACGTGAAAAGGCGCGTTCTGATACCCAGGTTTCCAAAGTAACGGTATCTCCAAAACAAATCCGATCGCTACCAGCTACTGGTGGTGAGGCCGATATCGCCCAGTACCTAACGGTAATCCCTGGTATCATCTCTTCTGGTGACCAAGGGGGTCAGGTATACATCCGTGGTGGTTCGCCCGTACAGAATAAGATCCTCCTTGATGGAGTGACCATTTACAATCCTTTCCACTCCATTGGTTTCTTCTCTGTATTTGAGACAGAGAGTATCAAAAGTGTGGATGTATTGACCGGTGGTTTCAACTCAGAATATGGTGGACGTGTATCGGCAGTTGTAGATATCAAGACGCGTACCGGTAACCAGCGTAAGCTAAGTGGTCTGGTTTCAGCTAGTCCATTCCAGGCGAAGGCGCTTATCGAAGGTCCTATCCAGCCTTTGAATCCGGAAACTGGAAATAGCATCAGCTTTATGCTAACCGGTAAGCACAGTTATTTGGACCAAACCTCCAAGCAGCTGTATGCTTACGCAGTAGACACCAACTACTATTCATTTGCGGGCGACACGCTAAACTTGCGTGCAGAAGATATTGGTCTGCCGTTTAACTACACCGACATCTACGGTAAGCTTTCCATTAATGGTGGCAACGGTAGTAAGCTGGATCTTTTTGGATTCAACTTCACCGATGGTTTTGCCGTACCTCGGGTAGCAGAACTGGAATGGGATAACAGTGGTGGTGGAGCAAACTTCATCCTTATTCCACTGAACAGTAACATTATCATGAACGGTACCCTGAGCTATAGCGACTACCAGATCTCGCTACTAGAGCAGGATGGCAATCCACGTTCGAGTGGAATTACCACTTATAATGCACTGTTGAACTTCGCGTATTTCGGCCGGAATAGCCAGCTGGATTATGGTTTTGAATTTAACGGTTTCAATACGGACTTCACCTTCACGAACCTGATTGGCATTCGCCTAAATCAGCAGGACTTCACCACAGAATTATCTGCTTACATGAAATACAAGCAGAAGATTGGTGATTTGATTTTGGAGCCTGGTTTCCGTGTTCAGTACTACGCTTCACAGAATGCAGCAAGCCTGGAACCAAGATTCAGCATGAAGTGGAACGCTACTGATGCCTTCCGATTCAAAGCAGCTGGTGGATTGTACTCTCAGAACCTGATTAGCACAGTGAACGATCTTGATATCGTAAACTTCTTTGTAGGATTCTTGGCAGGACCTGAGGAAACACTATTTGAACCAAACTCTACTACACCAACTAGCGACCGCTTACAAAAAGCGTTCCACGGTGTAGCTGGTTTCGAATTTGATGTCACTGATAACATCACAACGAACATCGAGGGATACTACAAAGGCTTTACGCAGTTGATCACCATTAACCGTAACAAGCTGCGTGCTTCTGATCCAGACTTCACCACCGAAACAGGCTTTGCCTACGGTGCGGATTTCTCGATCAAATACGAAATCGATCGCCTGTACTTGTGGGCTACCTATAGCTACGGCTACGTGCGCCGCGATGATGGCTTCCAAGAATACCCAACCAACTTTGACCGCCGCCACAACGTGAACTTCCTAGCCAGCTACTTGCTGGGAGAGAAGAAGAACTGGGAAGCAGGTCTACGTTGGAATATGGGATCTGGTTTCCCATTCACCGAAACGCAAGGTTTCTACGAAAACGTACCATTGGAGCAGAACCCAGTATTGGTTGACTTCTTGACTGGCAACTACAATCTGGATGTACTCCTTGATGATGAACTCAATGGTGGACGCCTATCCTACTTCCACCGCCTAGACCTCAGTTTGAAGCGCACTTGGAGCTTTGGTCGTAGTGGTGATTTGCAGGCAACATTGAGTGTGACCAATGCATATGACCGTCCGAACGTATTTTACGTAGATCGGATTACCAATAGCCGTGTTAACCAATTACCGATCCTACCAAGCTTAGGCTTGACCTATAGCTGGTAATCGGCCCTTTACATGAAAAAACTGAATGCGAAATTTTGGGAGAGGCGCTGGCAAGAACAGCAAACGGGCTGGGATATCGGCCAAGCCTCTCCCCCGCTCATGCAATACGCAGAGCGGCTATTGAACCAGAACCCACGCATTCTTATTCCGGGTGCTGGCCGAGCTTACGAGGCCATTGCATTGCACCAACTGGGTTTTACGCAGGTCTATGTCTGTGATTGGGTAGATTCCGCCTTTGATCACCTCCGCCAAACCGCTCCCGACTTCCCGAAGGACCACCTCCTGGTTAGTGATTTCTTTGATCTTCCCCTATCCGAGGAATTAGACTTGATTTTGGAGCAGACCTTCTTCTGTGCCATAGATCCAAGTCTACGCCCACGCTATGTGGAGAAGACGCATAGTATGCTCAAGCCTGGAGGCCGGATAGCTGGCGTTTTGTTTGCTCGCCCCTTTCCTTTTGAAGGCCCTCCATTTGGCGGCACCAAAACCGAATATGAGACCCTCTTCTCTTCTCACTTCACCATCCTTAATCTGGATATTAGTCCTGATTCTATTGCCCCGCGATTAGGAAATGAGCTGTTTGTTGAACTATTGAAATAGTAAACAGTTATTTGGTAGATGGTCGTGAAGCGGCGCTTATTTAAATTGAGTCTAAATAAATTTTGCAAACAACAGCTCCCAACTTATCTTCGCACGGCACAGCGATTTGTATGGATACAACGAGGACAGTCGGCATAGCGGATGCGCAATTATTGCACCGATCAGGCATTAAGCACCTGCTTGGAAAAATCGCTAATATTAAGCTGCAATTCGAAGCTACATCCGAGTTGGAGCTCATGGAACAACTATCTGGATCCACTCCAGACATTCTCATTATAGACTACGACCAAGCTCCTCATTTCACCAGCTCTACGATAGAAAAGATATCTCGCTCCCATCCAGAAATTCAACTCCTGATCATCAGCGATAATGATGATCGCGACTTGATTCTTCGGCTATTGCGAAACGGAGTTCCTACTTTCATTACCAAGGCCTGTAGCGAGCAAGAAGTAGAAGATGCCCTGCGAGCTGCTGTTCGCAAAGAGAAGTTCTTTTGCGCCAAAGTACTCGACTACCTGGTAGACACGCCAAAGCAGAACGAAAGCCAGGGGCTCAGCAGCCTAAGCCGCCGAGAAATTGAAATTGTAAGTTTAGTCGGTCGCGGCATGTTGGCCAAAGAAATTGCTGCTGAACTTCACTTGAGCACGCATACGGTATACACGCACCGCAAGAATATTCTCAAGAAATTAGGCCTGAGTTCCTCCTCGGAATTACTCGTTTTCGCCCTGCAAAACAACCTCGTCAATAGCTAGGCTTCATTTAGTGGCAGAATACCTCTAATTTTCGTTTCTTACGTACGATTACTTTCTAGTTAAGTTATGACCAAACGAATTGGTATTACCGGCGGTATAGGTAGTGGTAAGACAACGGCCTGTCGGCTTTTTGAAGTGCTTGGCATTCCGGTCTACTATGCTGACGATCGGGCCAAGTGGCTCATGCAAAACGATGAGCAGCTGATCCAAAAGTTGAAGTCCACTTTCGGCGACCAGGTCTACAATCAGGACGGACAACTTGACCGCGCTTACCTGGCCGGTATCGTTTTCAACGACCGGGCTAAGTTGGACCAACTCAATGGTATTGTCCACCCAGCTGTTCGGGAAGATGGTATCGCCTGGGATAAGGAACATACTGAGACTCCCTACACCCTACGCGAGGCCGCCTTACTTTACGAGAGTGGGATTTACCAGTTGTTGGATCATATCATCACCGTCACCGCTCCAGAAGAGTTGCGAATAGAACGGGTGATGGCCAGAGACGGTGTGGATGCCGCCGCTGTCAAAGCCAGAATCGACAAGCAGTGGCCGGAAGAAAAGAAAGTAGCCATGGCTGATTTTGTCATTCACAATGACGGTCAGCAGAGCCTTATTCAGCAAGTCTACCAAATTCATCAACAGCTAATCCAGGAGAACGTATGACGACAGATCGTCCAAAATTCAATGCCCCGCGTGAGCGCATCATTACCCAGATTAGCAGCTTTGAAAAATTGCTACAGAATGGGCATTCGCTTAAGAATTCGACACTGCAGGCACTAGACTTTCGTCAGCTACAACTGAACTGGGAGAACTTCACCATTGATAATACGCTCTTTCTGGGATGCCAGCTCAGTTTGGAAGATGAGATGGTGCTGCGTCGAAAAGGAGCCTACATCTACCACGCTCCTACTGACCTGCCGTACAATCCATTCCGCAGTACCTTGTATCGTTGGCAAGAGCTCATTGTGCAAAAAGATCAGAAGAGCCGCGACCTGCACATCTACGAGCATTTCAGCAACAAGCGCTACAACCCAACCATAAATGAAGCCCTTTGGCAGCGCATCCACGATCATGCGATGGATGACGCCCTACGTCAGCTCCTCGAATTTGATGAGCAAGGAATGACTACCCGCCGCTGTGTGGCTTTTATGGGTGGGCATAGTGTACTACGGACGGATCCTTATTTCCGCAAAACCGTAGAAACCGCCAAACTACTCGGCGAAAATGGCTACTTCATTGCCTCTGGTGGTGGCCCTGGCATAATGGAGGCAGCCAATCTTGGTGCTTACCTAGCCGGACTGCCGGAAAGAAGTGTAGATGAAGCACTTACCTTACTTGAGGTCGCACCAAAATATACAGACGATGGTTATCATCAAGCGGCTTTGGCCGTACTAGACAAATTTCCGGAAGGCCAAGAGAATCTTGCAATACCCACCTGGTTTTACGGACATGAGCCCAGTAATCTCTTTGCCAGCCATATCGCCAAGTACTTCTCTAATAGTATTCGGGAGGATACACTTCTGGCAGTAGCCCTGTACGGGATTGTCTACGCTCCTGGCAGTGCTGGCACCACTCAAGAGATCTTCATGGATGCGGCGCAGAATCATTACGCTACCTTCAATTACTATAGCCCAATGGTGTTTTTAGGCCGGCAGCGCTATGAGATTGACACCATGATCTATCCATTGCTTCGCCAACTATCGTACGGCAAGGAGTATCATGATCAGCTTTACTTAACGGACGAACCAGCTGAGGTACTGACGTTCTTAAAAGAGCATGGGCCAATAGCAAAATAAAACAAGGCGCATAGATGTTTCTTGCTATACCATTGGCTCGACGCAAGTCTGCGCCTTCCGTGATGTTGTTGTCTTTGGTACGTACTTTGAGTTTACAACTTTGCTGATTGGCTAAATTCTGTCACATCTTTCAAGTGGTCGCGCATTGCATTAGCCGCGGCCTCAGCATCTTGGTTGGCGATGTGCTCCAATATCAATTGGTGCTCATGAAAGGCTTTGAACTCGGTATCATCGTCACATACCCGATACTGGATGAAGTTTTTCACGATGTCGGGAGTAATGATGAGCATTAGAGATTTAAGCACTGCATTTTTACTGGCCTCGGCGATCTTCAAGTGAAACATGAGGTCCTCCTCAATGGCCGGTTCCTTTGCTCTTAGCTTTTGTTCATAAGCTTTGAGGGCCTGCTCTATCTCAAATAAGTCGTTGTCTGTTCGACGAATGGCTGCTAATTCAGCCGCCTTGATCTCAAGAATTAAGCGCGTTTCTACTAGAGAGGCAAAATAGCCCTGGTTCCTTTGTTCGCAAATACAACACCGTGCTTACCATACACCCAGGTGTAACGACCGCGATTAGGGATAATCGCTCCCTCCCTATCGATGAGATCGTAAAGCTTGTCTTCCGGGCTAGCCCCGTAAAAGTACTCCCCTCCGTAGTAGAGGATATTCTTGTAGAGCGGAGGAATGATCACTTCTCCCTCTTTGGTCATTACGCCTTCCAGGTAGTTGCCATACTGATCTTTTTCCCCTCCTCCAAAAGCAAAGAACTCCATGGAATTGATCACATCAAAATAGGCGACCTCCTCCCCTACCTCAAAATAGGGTTCATCGAAGGTATCAACATACATTCCTCTGCGACCATCAATTTTCTTGTAGGTCAGGTAATAATCCTCTGGATCAATACTATTCCCGAAATTCAGGAACATGTAAACGGTATCGAGAACGATATTACCATCACTATCCTGTAAGCCTACTGCACCGGGTCGGCCAAAGAGCTTATAATTACTATGATTGATGACCACCTGCCCCTGACAAGAATAAATTGCTGCAAAGGCAAGGAATAAGATGATAAGGCGGAGCGTCATATTGAATAGCATATTTTGCTTGATGCAAGAATAAAGCATTTTGTCTCAGGGTTCAAAATCATGCAAGGAGGTTAGCTTCACCGGCTTCCTCCTGTTCTACGCTGCAAGCGAGCTGCAAAATCACATTGCTGCATTATGGCTTCAAATTCGAGCAAGATCTTTTCGATGGTCTCAAAGCGTGGTAGATAATTAGGGAATATGTGCCGCAAATAGGTAATATCCTCATTCGTCAGTTGTCCCATATTGGATAGCGGTTGTGGAGGATTTGTCTTCTTGAGACCGAAGAAACCTGTCCTCTTCGGACCTTCCACAAATTGTCGGACATCCCCCTCTATATACTTAAGCAGCCTTCGGCTATCAATCCCATCCTTTTCACACTCCTTGACATACTCCTCTACAGCAACCTCTAAGTCATCGTCAGAAACATTCCCTTGTTCTAGTAAATAGACAATATCAATCAAGTCTTTGAGCCTTGGTCGAACGACGCACTGGTGCAACTTCCAGGATACCTGAAGAGGCATTGGAGCCACAAAGGGAATTTCAAAGGGCTCACCCTCTACTGGGTGATACAATAGAGATGCAGGAGGCACATTCATCGGAAGCCCCCAACTGACATCCAAACCGAAATCAGGATTAACCGTCGTACCTACTGTGCAATATAGGTCGGTATTAGTGGTCGGAAAATCATCGCTCATGGCATAGTCAATCGCTCGCCAGAAGCGATTTTCGCTAAAGGGGCGATACACCACACCATCAGAGAGTGTGGTGGTAGTTACTGCTTCCACCCAATTCGATAATTCCGAATCCATAAAGTCTACATCATCCCTGACCTTACCGAAATAGAGGTAATCCAAGTCCTGCACAACCCGGTCCTCCTTATTGGCAAAAAATTGCCGCGTAACAATGCTTCCCTTTAGCATAAAGGGCAAGTCTAACTTAGCTGCCCTGCGCAGAAAAGCTTCAAACGATAGCAGATTTAGATAGCGTGAATCCGTAATCTCGGGAGTATCAATCCACCCCTTATCGAGAGATTTATTGGAATCGAAGATGCAATACTCCAGTTCTTCGCCCGCAATTTCTATTCCCGCCCATTTGAAGTTGCGCTTAACTTGGTCTATACGATTAGTAAATGCCTGCGCGGTATGAGTGGTACGCATGGTGAGAATCCTACGGTTTTTTATTCCCTTCAGACCATTCTGGCTAACATGCACATTACTTCGGCGAGCCGCCTGATGGACTTCATCTAGCTTGTCGCTAAAAACCTTGCCGTGCCACTCGTAATACCCCCCTTTGTATTCAGGGAAAAATAAGCGTTGAGCTTCATTTGCATGCTTGTAGTAGACCTCTAATTTGACCCTTGCTACTGCATAACCGGCCGCCAAGAATTCTGCTTTTAGTCCCTCAATTATGCCATTTAACTCTTCGCGATCGGCCGCTTTAATTCGCTTACTGATCATTGGGTGTTGCAGTACTTCACCAGCTCCCAGTTCGATGATAATGGGTTTAGCATCAATGTGTTTGCAGAAATCGATGAAGCTATCGATAGCTGCCTGCTGAATTTCGTTGGTGGTAATATGTACCTCGATTTGCATGAACTGTACTAATTTGAATGGGTCCCAACGTCAACTACAGATTCGGTCTAGAAATGATTCCGACTCTACCTTTTTTATTTACACTTAACTATGGCCTCTTATTTAGCAAAACTAGAATAAGAATTCAATCGGCAATACGGACAACACAAAAGTAAATAGGCCGATGATGACCGCAGCAATTTGTACGATTCGCCAATGCTGACCTCCCTTACGAAGTGCCCGTACGCCCTGTAATATAGCGAATATGGCAAGCAGGATGCACAGTAGTTGTAAACGCCAATCGATCTGGATCGCCCAAGTTGAAGGCAGAAAATCAGGTTCTACGGAAGTGCGCAGATAAGTCAAAATATCTGGACGTAAATAGTAGGTTAGACCGAGCCCCAATAGTGCCACCGAAATTGGTAGCCATTTAGACACGCTATCCTTCGGCGGTCGTGCCTTCCTCAAATTTGGTAGCATGTGCATAAGCATTAGTCTTTTGCTATTGGCGCTGTATTCACATAGACCACTCGCTGAGAGCGTAAACGGGACAACTCTGGTCGAAAAACGAGATACAGGAAAAGCCCGGTAAGTAAAACACCTGCGATTAAGATCCCTTGCTGTCCTATTATTCCCTCAAGCCACTGCATTAGCCTTACCACTAAAGCAGCAACTCTCAAGCGGATTTTTTCTGGGTGAATATCTGCTGGTGTGGGTCGAGTGCCTGCCCAAAGGAAGGCATAGGTAAACAACATAAAAAGCAGCGCAGACATAGGTTTTATCCGCTTGCTAGACGCTTCTACCTCTTTTTCAAAACCAGAAAACCTCGTGATAAATTGTTTCAGATGCGAACGGGTTGGAAATTGAAGCTCGGCCAGCTCAGCCTTGTGAAGGCTAAAAATCGATACCACTCGACTCTTCATATCAACCTCTAACATCGCGATGTGCTTGAATTCAATCTGATGCAAACCCGTTAACTCCCCACGGTTTTTGGACGCGGCAAATACACGGTATGATTGCTCATCTAAAAGGTAGAGCGTACCTCCGCCAACAATGGCATGCGGACAATCCGAATCCAAGACCTCAAAATGTAGATATCCCTGTTCCATATTTCTTCTGGCTATTCCTCTCAATATAAGGCGAATCAAGGCGGCAAAACAAAAGCCTCATGATCACAGGTAAGTGGATCATGAGGCGTAGATAGACAATGTTACCCAAGATTGCCCTGGGCACCCGACTTATTTTCGAACAACCAGCTCGCGCTGTAAATCGGAAGTTTCTGCTTGGTTTCGGATGAGGTCTCGTACGGTTTGCATTTCGGGATCAACACCAGCATGGATTTGTGCTACCGTGGGACGGACGGAAAAATCAGGTTCAACTCCGTGCCCATTATTGACTCGATCTACTACAATTTTGCTGTGTACAATCTGCATCAGCACCCGATTTTGGGTGTTTGGCAGAATAAGGTCAAATGCTTCACCCGCTACACATTCATTGGCATTTCCTCCAGGCTCTTCACCGATAAAGATGCTATTGGTATGATGCTCTAACATGCTAGCCAAGTAACCACCTGCCGAGAAAGAAGCGTAGTTGGTCAAGGTGTAGATTTGCCCCTTAAACTGTAGCTGCGAAGGCGCATTGAGCTTAGGCTTATGTTTGCCATAAAGGATACCTGCCCACCAGTTAGCAGAATAAGTACCATCCTCGTTCTGGTCTAGGATAATGCGACCTAGTGTATTGTACATAAATACCGGAGCATCATAATGCGAGCTGAGCTTTCTACTAATGAGGTAATCTTGCTGATACAGGTAGAATGACTCCTCTGTAAGGTGCCGCATTAGATGTATCGTAGGATATTGGTTTCCACCGGGGTTATTGCGAATATCAATCACCAGGTGCTCCACGCCAGAATCAATTACTTCCTTAAAAATCCGCCGGTACTGCCCTCTGATGGTACTCATGAACTTGCGTACATCGGTATTGCCACAATGCCGAAGCGTGATCACCGCTAGGTCCTCTTCAAAATGTAAGGTGAGCGCGTCACCTTGTGACTTATTCCAGTAGTGGTGCACTGCTCCGTAGCGTTCCGCCCTGATTTGTTCGCGTTCATCCGCAGGCATCGGTTCTACCGACACTTTTTGACGATTCCCCTGTTCATCTACTACCGTAAGGTTGAATTGAGTTGGGAAGCCGCGGAAGTTGGCGTAGATCTCAGCAAAAGCACGGGCTACAATTCCTTTTGGGAAAGTTGTGTTAGAGCCATCACGATTCCAATGCCCCGCAATATCCATAAACTCCTCCCAAGCGTCCTTACCATTGATGGTTTCGATATAAGCACCAGGCGCAAGTGCTACTTCATCAGTCATATTGCGAAGCACAAAGAGACTATCACCATGCCAATGCACATCCAATGGCAAAATCGGAGCCTTGGTTGCTACATATGCATCGAAGGCTGCACTGGGCCGAATAACTGTATGACCATTCTTGATATATGGGTTCATCTCCGCCAGGTAGGGATAAAACTCGGCAGCAGTCATCGGACGATTGAGCTGTTCTCTTACCCGATCAAAAGCGGCATCCATGGTCGCCTTGGGGGTATAAGTATACAATCCTGGGTGCATGGTCTCTAACTCATGACGAAAGATGTCCCAGTCTTGATGCAATTCTGTAACGGTATACACCTTCGTATCAATCTGCCCTACGACAAAATGCGAGACGAATAAACAACTGTAGAGGAATAGAATTCTGATCGGGCTTTGCATGACGTTTGTAGTTTATGATCAAATGATGTTACAAACGTAGTGCGCAACAGAAGTGGAGGAAAGAAGAGATTGGTGAACTAGCGGAATTTTCAGGTAAACCCGATCATCAGCCTTCGTTTCCTGCTTCACCTTGTTCACCTGAAATTTCAGTGGATTCACCTTTACTATTCCAGCCTTCACCACAATACCGCTCGTATTTCGAACCGGAATTGCTAGATTAGGAAGATGAAATGGTTGCGCAATATCGATCGATCCGACTGGCTTATCCTGGGTATTTATGGCTTCATCATCCTGAACCTTCAGTTTTGGGGAGAGTGGCTTGAAGAAGACTGGGATTTTTGGAGTAAGGACACTCGCTACTTATTCTTCAATATATGCTGTGTGGAAGTGGTGAAACAACTTACGATGGTCGTTCTAATCGTATTCTATGTCGTTCCCGCCTACTTTAATAAGAAGCGCTATGCTGTTGCCTTTGGCCTAATCATCCTGATCCTGCTTATCGCCAGAATTGTTGACCCTTATATTTTACCGTACACGTCGGAGCCCTTACAACCCGACCTAGCAGCGAACCTATTTTGGGGCATTCTAAACAATGGTGAAACCATCAGCTTTCCCTGTTTTCTTTTGTTAGCTAAGTCCTTCTACCAATCCCAAGTAGCTATGTTGGCTTTACAGAAGGAGCAAAAGGAAACGGAGCTAAAAGTGCTACAAGCGCAGGTTGATCCGCACTTCTTATTTAACAACTTGAACATTCTGGATATCCTTATCGAAAGGGATCCACAACGGGCGCGAGAGTTCACGCGTAAGTTATCTTCGCTGTACCGGTATATGATTCGCCACAAGGACGACGAGATTGTACCACTAACAACAGAGTGGGCGTTCTGCCAGGACTATATCTACTTAATCACTCAACGTTTTAATGGACTTTTCCCAGTAGAAAGTAGCATCGATGAAGCTGAAATGGATCAATATTTTATTCCACCAGCCTCCTTACAGACCTTACTCGAAAACATCACTAAACACAACGCAGCACTACCGCAAAGCCCGGTGCATACACGGATTGAGATCGCTGATGACTACCTCATGGTCAGTAATGAATTTCGTCCGAAGAAAGAGGTACAGGATAGTACTGGGACGGGATTGCGTAATCTCGCCGCCCGCATTGCATTATTAACCGACAAGCAGTTGGAATATCGAATAGACAATGAGATGTTCACTGTCCAACTTCCGCTGGTAAAGCAGATATAGCATTAACATGAAAGAACGCTCTTCCATTAACTCGGCCCAAGATAAACGCCACATTCTCATCCTAGAAGATGAAGAACTAGCTGCTTCCAAAATGAAGACGGAGCTACTGGAGTACTACGATGGTAATGTCCAATTGGAGTGGATTCAGAGTGTAAGCGATGGGATTACCTATCTGCGCACCAATACTCCTGATCTGATTCTATCTGACATCGAACTTTTGGACGGGAGAGCCTTCATCATTTACCAGTACGTTGAAATCAAATCACCGATCATCTTCACCACGGCCTACGATCAATACCTTTTGGATGCTTTTCGCACCAATGGTATCGCTTATCTCCTCAAGCCAATTAGCACTGAAGATCTACGTGCCGCCCTGGACAAGTATGAGGTGCTTTTTCAGCGCAAAGACAAGTTTAGTCTTCAGTCAGAAGTAGTGGAACAGTTGAAAGAAGCGTTGGACCGGTCTACACCTTCCTACAAACAGCGTTTCACCATCAAGAAAGCAAAAGGAATCGTACTTCTGAAGGCAGAAGACATCAGTCATTTTCAAGCGGATAACAATATCGTATTCGCATTCGACCGACAAGGCAAAAAGCATATCGTTAATCACCGTATGAGTGAACTTGAAGATATCCTCGATCCTCGTCTATTTTTCCGTTTGAATCGCAGTGAAATAGTACAGCTTGACTTTATCGAAAAAATGGAATCGTATTTTAATAATAGGTTAGCAATCACAGTTGCTACCGCACAACAAACCCTAATTACCAGTAGCTCCAAAACTGCCGCTTTTCGTAAATGGATTGAAGAAAGTTAGGCCCAAGAAACTGTATAATCCAATTTCCTTGAAAAGACTTAATCAAGCAATTGTTTTGCCATCACGCATAATCTGCCTAGCTTGTCAACTTATTGTTAAGCTCAACGTTTTGTGAGCCCTAACTACTCTTTCTTTGCAAACTAGCAGCTAATATGCAACAGCAGATCAATCAGAAGGCCGTAAAATTTAACAGAGACAGCCAACGAGAATTTTTTCAAGAACTACACATCAGAGTCAATAAGTACTTTACGGACAATCAGATTTCGAAGTACGCAAACGGTCGGATGATCTTCAAGACAACCTTTATGGTAAGTCTTTATTTCATTCCCTTGGCCTTACTTTTGATGGGCGTTGCTAACTCCTTTGCCGGCACCATGGTACTATGGGTATTGATGGGACTCGGCATGTCGGGTATCGGTCTTTCGGTAATGCATGACGCAAACCACGGCGCTTATTCCGCTAATCAGAACGTCAATGATGCCGTCGGGTTTATTCTCAACTTTGTCGGTGGTTACCATATCAATTGGAGAATTCAGCATAATGTTCTTCACCACTCCTTTACCAATATTCATGGTTATGATGAGGATATCGAACACGCAATCTTCCGATTCTCACCAGATGATGAATACAATCCAAAATTTCGTTACCAGGCTTTCTATGCGCCGGTGCTTTATGGCCTTATGACCGTTTTTTGGGTGGTGTACAAAGACTTCAATCAACTCTACCGATATAGCAAACGTGGTTTACTACAAAATGAAGGCCTAAGCTATGGTAAAGCATTGACTCACGTGGTCATCTACAAAGTGCTATACGTAATTGTAACGCTTGCCTTGCCCATTATGCTACTTGACTTACCCTTGTGGCAGATTTTGACGGGCTTCTTCACTATGCATTTCATTTGCGGTATTATTCTAGCCTTCATCTTCCAACCCGCTCACGTTTTGGAAGACACCAACTACTATGTACCTGATGAAAATGGAAGTGTAGAAAACAACTGGGCAGTGCATCAATTGATGACTACAGCTAACTTCGCCAATGACAGCCGGGCATTTTCCTGGTTTGTAGGAGGCCTCAACTACCAGATTGAGCATCACCTCTTCCCACATATTTGCCATGTACACTACCGTCATTTATCTCCGATAGTAAAGGCTACTGCTGAGGAATACAACATTCCTTACTATCAGCACGAGACCTTCATAGGTGCTCTCAGTAGTCATTTTCGGATGCTACATGACTTAGGTACCGGTAATTATGACGCCAGAGTCATGAAAGCAGCGAGCTAATAACAGGTATTATCAAAGCTGATTTGGCGGTCTAAAAGGAAGAAGCGACCTTTGCGCAAATCTTGAACTTTTAGGCTGATGATTCATTTCTTTGGGACACCTCAACGTGTTGTATTTGCCGTTCAGGCAACGGATTCAATCGCAGAAAGCGACATTCCCAAACTTAGCTGGTTGTTCGGCAATCAACCCCTGCTGGATGGCAAGGTGGTTAGCGGCCAGTTCGTCGGCCCTCGAGCGGCTATGGTCTCCCCATGGAGTACCAATGCTGTGGAGATTACCCAAAACATGGGCGTCACTGGTATTGTGCGTATCGAACGCTATACGTCACTCACGGCGGATAGCGCGTTCGATCCGATGCTGAACCAAAAATTCCAGGAGTTAGGGCAAGAACTTTTCACGATCAACATCCAGCCGGAGCCGATCCGGCAGATTGATGATATTGAAGCCTATAACGTCTCTGAAGGACTAGCACTTAGCGCGGAAGAGGTGGCCTACCTGAATGAAGTAGCGGAGCGTATCGGTCGCAAGCTGACGGATTCCGAGGTTTTTGGGTTCTCCCAGATTAATAGTGAGCACTGTCGTCATAAGATCTTCAACGGCACCTTTGTGATTGATGGAGAAGAACAGCCAGATTCCCTTTTCTCGCTGATTAAGAAGACGTCCAAGGCACACCCGAACAGCATTGTATCTGCCTACAAAGACAATGTCGCTTTTCTCAAAGGCCCACAGCTCAACCAGTTTGCGCCAGAGCGCCCGGATGAGCCTTCTAACTACGGCAAAAAGGAAGTCGACACCGTTGTTTCTCTCAAAGCCGAAACGCACAACTTCCCAACCACTGTAGAACCCTTTAATGGTGCTGCTACTGGTAGTGGTGGTGAAATCCGCGATCGTATGGCAGGAGGTATTGGTTCTCTGCCACTAGCGGGTACAGCTGTGTACATGACGGCGTATTCTCGCTTACTAGAGAATCGCCCTTGGGAAAAGGCCATGCCCGAACGTAAGTGGCTTTATCAGACCCCAATGGACATCCTGATTAAAGCGTCTAATGGAGCATCTGATTTCGGCAACAAATTTGGTCAACCGCTAATCGCAGGTTCCCTACTCACCTTTGAACACGCTGAGCATGCCCGTCAGCTGGGATTTGATAAAGTGATCATGCTAGCTGGAGGAGTAGGTTCAGGCATTACCGATCAGGCCTTAAAGCACACTCCGAAGAAAGGAGACAAGATCGTTTTACTAGGTGGAGACAACTACCGCATTGGAATGGGTGGTGCAGCCGTTTCGTCAGCAGATACTGGTGCCTTTGATACCGGAATTACGTTGAACGCCGTTCAGCGCTCCAATCCGGAAATGCAAAAGCGCGTATCCAACGCCATTCGCAACTTGGTGGAGACCACTAAAAACCCAATCGTAGCGATCCACGACCACGGTGCAGGCGGACACTTAAACTGCTTCTCCGAACTTGTGGAAGACACTGGCGGTCGTATTGACCTTGATGCACTCCCAATCGGTGACCCAACGCTATCCGCTAAAGAAATTCTCGGCAATGAATCTCAGGAACGTATGGGCCTCATTGTTGCGGAAGAGCACATAGAGCTACTACAGCGAATTGCCGAGCGCGAGCGCGCGCCCATGTACGTTGTAGGGGAAGTAACCGGAGACATGCGTTTCTCTGCAGTATCTGCCTCCAATGAAGAAAAGCCATTGGACCTTGATCTTGCGGACCTCTTTGGCAGCTCTCCTAAAACCATCATGACAGATAGCGCAGTAGATCGCCAATACGAAGCGGTTGACTACGACACCAATAAATTACAAGAGTATCTCGAGCAAGTACTGCGTCTAGAAGCCGTAGCCTGCAAGGATTGGTTGACGAACAAAGTTGACCGTTGCGTCGGTGGTTTGGTGGCCAAGCAGCAGTGCGCAGGCCCGTTACAATTGCCATTAAACAACTGTGGTGTAATGGCCTTGGGCTTCGATACGAAGAATGGTGTAGCCACCTCCATTGGTCACGCACCAGTGAATGCATTGATTGATCCTGCAGCAGGTTCTAGAAATGCTATTGCGGAAGCCCTTACAAACTTAGTATGGGCACCGCTAAAAGATGGTCTGAAGTCGGTTTCACTGTCCGCTAACTGGATGTGGCCTTGCCGCAATGAAGGAGAAGATGCGCGCCTCTACCAGGCTGTAGAAGCCGTTTCTGACTTCTGTATTGACTTGGGCATCAATGTCCCAACTGGAAAGGATTCTCTTTCCATGAAGCAGAAGTACCCAAATGGTGATGTACTTGCTCCTGGAACAGTGGTAATTTCCAGTGTTGGAGTTTGTGAGGATATCAATAAGATTGTAGAGCCTATATTCCAAAAAGATGCTGGCCTTGTTTATTACCTCAATATTTCGCAGGACGACTTTAAGCTTGGTGGTAGTTCATTTGCTCAAGCCCGTAACAAGATCGGTGCCCAAGCCCCTGATATCAAGGACACACAGAAACTAGCGAATACCTTCAATGCTCTGCAAGATTTGATCAAGAAAGGAGGCATTGTGGCTGGTCATGATGTTGCTTCCGGGGGGCTTATCACAACCCTACTTGAAATGTGCTTCTCTGACACCGATTTATCGGCCAAACTGGACCTCAGCGCATTGGGTGAGCAGGATAGTGTAAAAGTCTTGTTTGCAGAAAACGCTGGAGTAGTCATTCAGCTAAAAGATGAAGCAAGTGCTTCGGAGCTTGAGAACTTCCCGATCACTTGTTACCGCATCGGTACCGTTACTAACGGAGGTACCTTACATATCCAGAATGGCGAGGAGCAGCATGAATTCGATATTCCTAAGCTGCGCGATGCCTGGTATGAGACATCCTGGTTGTTAGACAAAAAGCAGACCGCTGGCGATCTCGCCGACGAGCGCTACGCTAACTATAAGAATCAGCCACTGCGCTACGAATTTCCTACTCACTTTACGGGTGCGCTACCAACTAATGATGCGACTACCGCAAAGCCGAAGGCGGCGATCCTTCGTGAGAAAGGAAGCAACTCTGAGCGTGAGTTAGCTCATGCCTTGTATCTCGCCGGTTTTGAAGTACGCGATGTACACATGACCGACCTGATGAGCAGTAAGGAGACCTTGGAGGATATCCAATTCCTTGGCGCCGTTGGCGGCTTTTCCAACTCTGACGTATTGGGGTCTGCCAAAGGCTGGGCAGGCACTTTCAAATACAACGAGAATGCGAAAAAGGCACTAGAGACCTTCTTTGCTCGCGAAGATGTACTCTCCATTGGTATTTGTAACGGTTGTCAGTTGTTTATGGAATTGGGATTGATCTATCCAGAGCAGAACCCTCACCCACTCATGGACTTCAACGACTCGCACAAACACGAAAGTGGGTTCACTAGTGTGAAAGTTGGAAAGAACAATTCAGTGATGCTATCCAACCTAGAGGGAAGCACGCTGGGTGTATGGATCTCACATGGTGAAGGTAAGTTTGCATTGCCCCTAGCGGAGTCGAACTACGAAATCGTAGCAAAGTATGGTTATGAGGGCTACCCTTCAAATCCAAATGGCAGTTCATTTGGTACAGCAATGCTGGTAAGCCAGGACGGTCGACACCTGGCGACCATGCCACACATTGAGCGTTCTATCTTCCCATGGAACTGGGCGCACTACCCTAGTAGCAGACAGGATGAGATTTCACCCTGGATTCAAGCCTTTGTGAATGCCCGGAATTGGCTGCTCAATCAATAAACTTGACCAGCATGTTGCGTAAGTAGCTGCTTGAAGAATAGTTCTAAACAGGAAGCGACCGCCACAGTATCCATGGGAGGTCGCTTCTTTTTGGTTTCGTTCTGAAGTTTCTGACTCGAAAACTCTGGACATCGTACCATGCCCCTACCCCACCATTACCAGTTTCTCTCGCTCCTCCAAGACTGTTCCTACTCGACTTGGCCGCTCTCCAAATCGATCGCAGAAAGCAAGGAAAGTGTCAACTTCACTAGCAGCCACGCTTACTAATAAACCGCCACTGGTTTGTGGGTCGCAAAGAATGTGCTGTTGAGTATCGGTGAGTGGTGAGATCTTATCTCCATAGCTCGCAAAATTGCGCTTGGTCCCGCCAGGGATTGCTCCTACGGACAAGTAATGATGAATGGCTTCCGAATCCAACAAAGGAACCTGATCAAAATGCACTTGCGCGCTTGTCCCGCTGGCTTCCATCATTTCCCTTAAGTGGCCTAACAATCCAAAGCCCGTGACATCCGTCATGGCATGTACACAATCCAGCTGTGCCAACTGCGCTCCAATTGTGTTGAGCTTGATCATGCTATCGCGGGCCAGAAATTGATCTTGGGGTCGAAGCTTAGCTTGTTTTTGAGCCGTACTGAGTATGCCTACTCCGAGTGGCTTAGTAAGGAAGAGTACATCGCCTAATTGTGCACCACCATTTTTCTTCAATTGCTTAACGGGTACCCGACCAGTTACTGCCAGTCCGAAGATGGGTTCTGGGCTATCAATACTATGACCACCGGCCAAAGGTATTCCAGCGTCTAGGCATGCTTGTCGTCCCCCAGCAATAACCTCTCGGGCGACCTCCGGCGGAATTTCATTGATGGGCCAGCCCAATATGGCAATAGCCATCAAAGGTGTACCTCCCATGGCATAGATATCACTAATGGCATTGACCGAGGCAATGCGGCCAAAATCAAAAGCATCATCCACGATGGGCATGAAAAAATCGGTAGTGCTGATGATGGCTGTATCATCGCCCAAGTCCATCACCGCAGCATCATCACGTTCTTGGTTACCGACAAGCAATCCGGGAAAATCAGGCAAGGCCGAAGAGGAAGCCAATATCTTGTCGAGTACTTGAGGAGAGATCTTACAACCGCAACCTGCACCATGGCTGTACTGCGTCAATCGGTATTCTTGGGGGCTAGTCATGAAAAGTAGTAATGATGAGTATTGAAAACGCGAATATACCAGCCTCTGTTTAAGAATTCTGCTCCTAGCCCTGTTTGCGCACTCTTTTAACGAAAGGGCAAACCTCAAAAAGAAACGGGTTTGTACAACAGCAATCGCTGTCCGTACAAACCCGCATTCTAAAATGCTATAATTTTAACCCAACACCTCCTGCTGTAGCGCAAAAGGTTGGCTGTATAGGCGTTCGCCAGTAGCCTTTGCTAATGCATTAGCTAGCGCTGCCATTACGGGCGGCAACGAAGGCTCGCCTAAGCCCGTCGGATCAATTCCGTTATCGACGAAATGTACCTCAATTTCACGCGGTGCTTCCCGGTGACGAATGAGGCGATACTTATCAAAGTTCTGTTGTTCTGGCGCACCGTCCTTGAAGGTAAGCGCACTGTACATTGCGTGGCCGATACCATCCACAATACCACCCTCAATTTGGTTGCGGGCAGCATCTGGGTTCACCACAATACCACAATCCACCGCACAGTAGACCTTGTCTACTTTCGGACGGCCGTTTTCCAGCACCACATCCAGTACTTGAGCTACGTAGGAGTTATGACAATAGTAGGCCGCTACTCCACGGTACACACCCTCTTTTGGCGTGTCCCAATCTGCTTTTTCACGTACTAGCTTGAGGACGCCAGCGTAACGCTCTGCATCGTAATCGTTATCCTCTCCGATAGGGTTTTGAATCGCCCGATCGAATAGCTCTAAGCGCAAATCAACAGGGTCTTTGCCCATTGCTTCTGCTACCTCGTCCAAGAACGATTGCTCCGCACCTGCGATGAAGTTAGAGCGTGGTGCACGCCAGGCACCGGTAGATACATTGGACTCCTTGCTGAGGTTTTCCGCCAGGTAGTTATCAATAGTACCGGCAGGAAAACGATTAGCGAATACAGGGCTACCGTTAGTACCTGATCCCTTCACGTGGAAGCCAATTAGGTTCTTATCAGCATCAAGTGCCGCGCGATAAGTCACACGATAATCAGGGCGGTAAGTACCCTGAGTCATATCGTCCTCACGGGTATAAACCAGCTTGACAGGAGCACTTACTGCTTGGCTAATCAGGGAAGCCTCCACACCAAAGTGTCCGTATAAACGACGGCCAAAACCACCTCCCATACGGGTCATCATAATGGATACTTTCTCTGGTGGTAAGCCCAACAAACCAGCAACCGTTGGACGCAGGAATTCTGGCGTCTGAATCGGCCCTTCTAACTCCGCTCCGTCAGCCGTGACGTTAGCATAGAAGTTCATTGGCTCCATCGTATTGTGGGCCAAGAATGGTGCCGTATAAGTACGTTCAATGATTTGATCAGCGCCAGCAAAAGCAGCATCTGGATCACCATCTTTACGAGCAGCCTCATCAGGAGTTGTAGCCATTAGTTCTTCCAAGGCAGTAGTGTGGCCTTCTGATGATTCAGCAGGCGTAACTTCTTCCCATTCCACACTTAGTGCTTTCTTGGCCTTCATCACTTGCCAGGTAGTTTCACCTACTACAGCAACCAATTCAGGGAAGGCATTGGTATCTGACCATTGCTTATCTACTCCTTCCTTATCAGCACTAATGGTCACTACTTGACGGATACCAGGCATTGCCTCGGCAGCCGCAGCATCAACTGACTTGAACTTCATACCAAAAGCAGGTGGATGCACAATCATAGCGATCAACATACCCTCCTTCTGCACATCAATTCCGTAGAGTGGCTGACCTGTAACGATCTTACGACCATCTACATTCTTCTTACTCTGACCGATGATCTTGAAGTCGGCATTATCTTTCAATGGAATTTCCTCTGGAAGCTCCACGGTGGCGGCTTCGCTAGCTAACTCGCCGTAACCAATTGACTGACCACTGGCTTCGTGCGTTACCACACCATCGGCAGTAGTAAGCTCTTCCATAGGCACGCCCCATTTCTGGGCAGCAGTACCTACTAGCGCGTAGCGAGCAGCAGCACCTGCCTCTCTAAGGCTCTTCCATCCCTGACGGATAGACTGGCTACCACCGGCTAGCTGCCGAACATACTTATCTGTATCTAGCGGCGCTTGCTCTACAATTACTTTATCCCAAGAGACATCCAATTCCTCAGCAATGATCATTGGCATGGCCGTCTTAACGTTCTGGCCAATCTCTGGGTTAGGTGAGAAGATGGTTACTACACCATTATCTCCGATATTCAAAAAGCCGTTTATCTCTACCCAAGATTCAGGTAGCTCTAGTTCCAATACTTCCTCTACGTCTTCAGGAGCACAGGAGGTGAGCCAGCTAAAGCCTAGTACCATACCACCGCCAGCAGCAGCAGATAACTTGAGGAAGGAACGACGATTATGTTTCCTATTCGTTGTCATTTTATTTGCTTTTGTGGAAGTGATTAACTCATTTGCTCAGCGGCAGACTTGATAGCTTTCTGGATGCGGGTATAAGTACCACAGCGACACAGGTTTCCGTTCATACGGGCAGCAATCTCTTCGTCCGTCGGATTTGGAGTATCCGCTAGCAGTGCCGCGGCATTCATGATCTGACCCGCCTGGCAGTAACCACACTGCGGCACATCATGCTCTAACCAAGCCTTCTGCACCGGGTGAGTACCCTTTTCAGAAAGGCCTTCAATAGTAGTAATATCCTGGCTTTTAACAGCTGATACTGGCACAGAGCAAGACCGCATCGCCAAACCATCAAGATGAATGGTACAAGCACCACATTGGCCGATTCCACAGCCAAACTTTGTACCCGTCAATTGGAGGTGATCCCTTAGGACCCACAGTACAGGTGTATCTTCATCAACATCAACTTGATGCACCTGACCGTTCACACGCAAACTATAACTAGGCATGGATTAAGGTTTTTAGTCGGTAAAATGGAATAACAGGCTCGGATTACAATCATTACTAATGCACATCGAGATACCTGTCCATCCGAAGTGAGTTGCCTCAATGTACGAAAAATAGACCGTCGCTACGTGGAGGAACTTTTAAAGGACTTGTTAAATGCAGTGGATGAGGAACAGAAAGAGACGGCAGCAATCTCAATTGGCCAAAATGAAAAGTGGTCTGCCCGCGAAATACGGGGCAGACCTTGTCAAGGAGGACACAAAAACATGATCCTTTTTATCAAAAACGCCTGTTGTTTTATCTAAATAAACAGGAGCAATAAGGTCAACACTATGCCGGCAGCAGTGAAGTACATTCCCTTTCGGAATACCGATGAAGAGGGAATGAACATCCAAAAGGAAGACAGCACAAAAAAGAGTAGGGCTAAGCCAAAAAAGATGTTGAGGAAAAAGAGTGGCTCTGCTGATTTTGCTTTGTGTAGGTGTGTCATCTTGTCTAGTACATAAGGCAACTCTTTCACCGTATACTCAGCCAATCCTGTTTGCTTATCGTAAGTACCGTCTTTGAAATAGATTTTATTGGCATCCTCGGATTCGGCACGAAAACGACGTATATCCAATGCTTTACCGAGTTCAGCCGCTGCAAGAGCCGGGTCTAGTTGTACCTGTAAATGCTCGGCTCGTTTGAAATAATCTGTATCGCGAAAAATTAGAATAATCCCACTGACTGCGTAAACAGCCATAATACCTACCAGAAAAAAGCCTAGGTAGCGGTGCAAAATCCGCATGTCCATAATCAAAAGATTGTTTTCAAATTAGAAGATGGTGTATTCGGGGACACACTATTACCCCGCTCAAAATAATCTCTATCTCATAAACCAAAGTAGAGTGGGCACAAATGCTGCTCAAGCGAATGTGCCACACTCATTCGAAATGATGTATCTAGAATCTCCGACGTTGTCCAGAAAACTCCATCGTTTCTCCTTTACCAAACCCGAAACTAAACCCGAGTGCGATGAAACGACCACGCTGACTGAAATTGTAAGCGTAGAATTCCAGCTGATCCGCTATACTCTCACGAATGCGCGAGGCGAAAACATCACGAACACTTAGATTGATTACTCCTTTACCTTTCATTATTTTCTTGCGCACGCCAAAGTCTGCAAAAAGGTTACCAGAAATAACAGTCTGTACCGTCTGACGCTCAGAGCGATAACGCCCAGTAACTTCCACATCAAAATCAGCAGGAAGCTTGATTTTGGAGGTTAGGCGAGTAGACCACTGATCTGCGTTAAAGTCGAAATCTGTCTCTTCGAAGCTCCCTTGGCGGTTAAAGTAACCGTAGTTGAAGTCGTACAGGAAGGAAAGCTTTCGGCTTGGGCTATATTTGGCGTTGAATTCCACACCTGTGGTTCGGTTCGTACCGATATTGAAAGGCATGAACGTATTTACGTTATCCTCAAAGGTGGAGATGCGCTCTACTACATCAGTTGTGTAGCGGTGGTATACGCCAAAGTTCATGGTTGCTGGGCCAGCAATGAGGATACCCGTAACCTCATAAGAATCCGTAAACTCTGGTAGTAGATTTGGGTTACCCGTACGGATGCTGAAGTTGTTGCGGATATTGAAGAATGGGTTCAGATCCCACAAGCGAGGGCGGAAGATTCGACGAGAATAACCTGCCTGTACAGAAAAGGCCTCATTGATCTTATAGGAAGTGTGGAGCGTTGGAAACAGGTTCGTGAATTCCTGCTTGTTTGCTTCGTTGGTTGTTACCAATAGCGTATTGAGAAGCGTATGCTCTGCTCGCAAGCCGAGTTTAATACCCCAACGATCACCCTCATAAGAACCAGTACTGTATACACCAAGCACCTCCTGGTCGTAGTTGAATACATTGGTCAATCCATCATTGGTGACAAACATATCCTCTACCCAATCGCGTACCTCAAAGTCGTTGCTTACATCATTAAGTACAAACTGCGCACCGGTCTCCAGAGTAATCTCCTTACTAAACGGGCGGGTGTAGTCCAATTTAAAGGTGTAGGTAGCCTCTTGGAACTTGGTACGTGTCTCTTGTAGGGCATCAAAGTCGATACCTGAGGTTGTAGTATTAGAGAAGTTAGAGTTCTGATCTTTTCCAAAGAAGCGTCCCAGCGCACTAAACAAGAGCGTATGGTCTTCATTATCCTCAAACTCACGCTTGTAGTTGAACTCGTACTGGTATTTCGGATTCGTAGCCTCGGTTACTTCTTCACGTGTCCACTCTGACAGTACATTATCGTTGGCATCCAGCTGCGTGAAGAAAGTACGTGATGGTTGATCCTCAATTTCATAAGCGAAATTACCAGAGAGGGTAATAACATTGAGTTTGTTGATGTAGTAATCGGTTCCCAGTACCACGTTATAGAAGGTCTCATTACGGAACTGTTCTCCGATAGAGCTAATGGTCTGGTTGGTGATTTTATCGCGGTTAATAACCTCCGAGTCATTTGGCAGTTCCCGGTAACCTACTCCAAACTGGCTAAAGAGATTGAACTTCTCAGTACGTCGGTTTAGGCTTAGGCCTACACTATGATTGTCGGGCACACCCGTATTCACACTTACGGAGCCATTCATCCCTTTGCGTTCGTCTTTGCGCAAAACAATATTGATGATACCGGCAGTACCTTCAGCCTCATACTTGGCGGAGGGATTGGTAATGACTTCGATACTCTCTATCATTTCCGCTGTGATCGTACCCAGTGCTCCGCCTTGCTCGTCGGCCAATACAGATGGCTTACCATTAATGAGGATTTGTACGCCAGCGCTTCCTCGCAAACTGATCTCTCCCTCAATACTTACATTGACCGAGGGGACATTATTCAATACATCCAGCGCACTTGCTCCAGTACTGCTTAGGTCTTTACCTACGTTGAACACACGCTTATCCAAACGAAATTCCGTAGTCGACTTTTCTGCACGCACTACAACTTCATCTAGAAGTGCACTATTCTCCCTTAGATTAATGATACCCAGGTCTACTGCATCTGCTTGCAGTACTACATTTTTCACTCGCTCTGCTTGAAAACCAATAAAACTGATTTCCAACTCATATCGGCCAGCCGGTACTGTTAGGCTAAAGGTGCCATCCAGCTCGGTTGAAGTCCCGTCGACAGCCTGCTCGGTGGTAGGGTCCATCAACATTACGGTAGCAAACTCAACAGGAGTATCGGTTCCTTGCTGTACTACTTTACCGCTTAGGGAAACTTCACTCTGCTGCGCCCACAGGCCGGTGGACAAACAGCTACTTATCAGAAAAAGGAGAAACAGTCGGGTTGATTTGAAAGTCATGGTTTTCAGTTTGGTCATTTCATCTACTATCAGTCGGTGCTGGTGAAAAATCACCCTCTTAAAGACATTTGCAAAGGAAGGATTCACCATAATTAGCACAAAATGAAATCGGTGAACGGCAAAAGTTTCACCCTCAACGACAAGCTTGTAGTTGGGCGGAAAAACACGGTCGTTGAGGGGTACAAAAGGAGCGTTAAGGGGATGGGCGTTGGCTATTCCGGCAATTGGCCTTATTTTTCTGCAAATGGGCGAAAACAAGCAAAATAGGAGTAGAAATGAATTGTTCTTCCAGTTGATTCTTCATCTGGCGGCGTTCTTATTCTATGCCTACGACCGAAATACATCAGAAATTCCGTCCTATACCTACGCCTTCTTCTTCACTTATGCCGTAGCTGCTTTCTTTATCAACTACTATTTGCTCAATCGCTACCTCTACCAGAAGAAGTATCGGCAGTTTGCTATTGGTGTAATACTGACAATCGGAGTCATCATAATTGCGGAGGAATTGGTGCTTGAACCCATCTACTTCCCAGATACTCGAGCAAGGTCATTCCCTGGCTTGGTGATGACGCTAATTCCGATCATTCCGGTTATCACCATTCTCGTGGGCTTCAAATTTGGTTGGGATGCCTTAGCCAAGCAAAGCGAGGTGGAGAACCTCAGACTAGCAGCAAAGGAAAGTGAGCTGGGTTTCCTTAAATCTCAGATCAACCCACATTTCCTATTCAACAATCTAAATAACCTCTACGCCTACGCAATTGAGCAGTCACCCAAAACACCGGAGATCATCCTGGAGTTATCCTCGGTACTGCGGTATATGTTGTACGATTGTCAGAGTAAGTACGTCTCCTTGAGCAAGGAACTCAAGCACATTGAAAACTTTGTGAACTTGAGCAGCATGCAAATTGAGGATCGCGGAACCGTTCAGCAGAAGATCATGGAAGTGGATGGATCCTACCAGATTGCCCCCTTGATTCTTGTTGTGTTCATTGAAAATGCCTTCAAGCATAGTACCGCCAGCCAGAGTAAGGATATCGACATCCAATTGAGTATTCAGGTCGATGATAGCGGACAGCTTCAGTTTCATTGCCAGAACAGCTATCGCGAACAATCGAACACCACGAGTTTATCTAAGGGAATCGGGTTGGAAAATGTACGCAAGCGATTAGAGCTTCTGTACCCAGAGCAGCATACCTTGTCCATCACCCAAGACAACGACACCTACCAAGTGAACTTGCAGTTACAGCTGCATCAAAATGGCGCGGCATGAGGTGCATCATCGTCGAGGATCAGGCGCCTGCCCAACGAATTCTCAAGAAATACATAAGCGACTATAAGCCACTGCAATTGGTGGGGGTATTCTCTGATGCACTGCAGGCTCTCGAGTTTCTGCGGCAGGAAGAAGTGGATTTGATATTCTTGGATATTCACTTACCCCAAATCTCCGGCATCGATTTGCTAAAGATGCTCCCGAAAGCGCCGCACGTAATTCTGACAACTGCCTTTCCTGACTATGCTTTGGAGAGTTATGAGCTTGCGGTAGTGGATTATTTACTCAAGCCTTTTTCCTTTCAACGATTTATCCAGGCGGTCACCAAAGTTCCGAATTCCACTACGCCCCCAGAGGCCAGTCCGGAAGCTTCCAGCGACGCCAAGGACACTATATTTATCAAGTCTGGTCACAGCTATTTCCGCATCAAGTTGGAAGAGATTATCCTAATCCAATCTGCGGATGACTACACGGAAATTCATACGACTAGCCAGAGCAAGATTCTTTCTGGGGAATCCTTGCAGCACTGGGAACAACTACTACCCCCGCAGCACTTTAAGCGCGTGCATAAGTCGTACATCGTCCATATTGAATTCATTGTAAAAATAGCCCACAACCAGATCCATTTGGAGCCGGGACATCAAGTTCCAATTGGTAGGAGCTATAAGGACGACTTTTTGCAGGCCATTGTGCGCAAGGGTTTAGATTAGGGAGTTACTAAAAGCTCGATTTGCGAGATAATTTCCTCTCCCATATCCTTAAACTTCTCGATTTCCGGTAGGTAAACTACGTACGCAAAGAACTGGGCAGTGGCCACCCTCGTCTTATAATCCGGATCATTTACGGCATAGCTAATAAAGTCCTCATTAACACGAAACTGAACATAATCTAGCCACCAGTTTGTGTTATTCTTCCAGTGGCTAAAATTCTCCTTAAAATCATCCGCTCGTAGCTCGTCATCAACCGCTACCTCCAGGAGTTGCTTATTATAAAACTCAACTACCTCTTGAACGATTTCTTCTCTGCTCTCCGCCAAATGGCCATTGAACTTCTCTAATAGCAAGAAGCCCCGCTTATTCAAGGATAACTCAGGATAGCCCAGTAGTAAAAAAGAAATCTGAGGCGTCTCTTCGTAATCGTCTATGGTGTAATTATCCGCTAAGACGTTCTTGAAAATGGTGTCAAGTCGCTCGTAATGCGCGAGTATCTCATTAATTTTAGTAATGTCACTACTTAGATCCTCCTTGATGGTCAGCAAGATATTATCGAGCTGATCATCTTGCTTTCGTTTCTCATTCCAGTTGTTAATCGATACTGCTATCAGGATGCCAATCACAACGAGGAGAACCTCGCGGATTGCGTACATAAAATTGGTCTGCGCGTTTTTCATACTGGCCATTTACTGGTCTCCATCAAAGGTACCAGATATGAGCAATACTTAGGAGATTCACGACTTAAAACTGACCTACCAAACCCAGACCATTTAAGCCGCCAGATACCCGCCATTGAATTCGGCTTTGTCGACCATGCCGGGAATCATAATCTCCACTCCTTTTCAAGTAATTGAAGACACTATCTACGGATACAATACTGATGGCTAAACTCAAACCTATATCTGACAACCAATGCGCATCCGTCCACAAGCGAGACACCGGAGTAATCGAGCCCAGTGTATAAATACCTGCCTTTAGCCAGGGACTTTCTACTTGTTTTGCTAGTGCATGTGCCGTGGTAAAAGCCAGGATAGCATGCCCTGAAGGGAAGGAGTGATAATCCGGTGTACCATTGAAGAAGTCGAAATCGCGGTTACCGACTCCAGTGCTGGGCCGGGCCCGGCCAATTGCCGTCTTGCTCACGGTTTGAATTAGGCCGGCCGTCGTGGCAGAGGCAATAAGAAGGACACCCGTCTCTCGGATTTTTTCATTTTTCGTCAACCATCCAGTAACATAAATGGCAGCAGTCAGGCCATAATTATACTGAGGCTTACCGAAGTAGAAAGCAGCATCTTGGATTAAATCTGGCACTTTATCATTGCGCCTAGAAAAGTGAGGCTGTAAGCGTTCATCCAGCATAAAAAGTCCGAACGTACCTAGGGCAATACCACCAGCCGTCAACCAATCATCTCTCTTCCAGCGGACTGGGCCGGCATAGGCATTGAGCACACTCCCCACAGCATTGGCGCCATCAATCTTCAACAAGTCGATGCGGCTGGGAGGAGCGATTGGTTCAGAAATTGTAAGTTGTGCATGGGCACTGCTCACTAGCAGCATGCCCACCAGTAAGAGCAATTGTTTCATCGGGTGTTAAAATTGGGGTGACATCAGCGTTACATATCCTAAACATTACTACTTCAGCGCAGGTTGCCTCCCATTGGGTGAATAGGAATTAGGACATGCAAAACGACATCTATCTTTCCGTTGTAATTCCGGCCTTTAATGAGGCCCATATCTTGGTGTCTAACCTTGATCGGATAAATGATGCTCTGAAAAAAGCATTACCCCCTCAGTGGGCCTGGGAGATAATAGTTTGTGACAATAACTCCACGGACAACACCTCTCAGGTGGCCAAAGATTGGGGAGCCATCATTGTGCCTGAACCACAGAACCAAATTAGTCGGGCTCGGAATACCGGCGCGAAAGCTGCCAAAGGAACATGGCTTCTATTTTTGGATGCCGACTCCTACCCCACCCCCAGCCTAGTTCGAGACCTAGTTGCAGTAACTGAGTCTGGAGATTTCGTAGGGTGCGGTACTACCGTAAAAGTGGAGGCCGGAACGGTATTCAACCGGCTTAGAATGGAGCGTCTAAACCCCATCTTTCGCCTACTGAATATTGCCGGCGGTGTTTGCCTGCTTTGCGAAAGGACGGCTTTTGAGCAAATCGAGGGCTTCAGTCTTGAGCTCTATGCTTATGAGGAATTTGACTTCATCCGACGTCTGAAGAAATATGGTCGGAGCATCGCTAAGAGATTTACGGTACTACACCAAAATCCAATAGTTACTTCTGGCCGCAAGGGAGAGCTCATACCCTCCTCTCTGTTCCAAATGCTTACCAGCAATGTCCTGGCACTGCTCTTGTATATCCTACGCCCGCTCTTGCCTTCTTCCCTAATAAAAACATTGGGTCAAAAAGACCTTCGTTTCTGGTATCAGGAACGAAATAAGGAAGAGACAAAATAGCTAGCCGTTCAAGTCGTTTGGATAGCAGATTATTTATCTTTGCGACATGAATAGAATCAGTACTCTCCTTTCCCTATTTCTCACTTTCACGATCTCTTTAGGGGCCCAATCCATCGAAGAACAACTCCAAGGGCTCGAACAAGAAATTGACGCACTGGAAGTCCAGCAGGATGTGCTACGCTCTCAGGCCGAAGAACTTAAGCTTGAAAGAGTTCGTCGGGACTTGAAGGCAGTTGGCTTACCTGCAGAAACTTATATCGAACACAGTGCTATGATGCTGGAGTATGATGAGGCACACGAACAAGCGCGCTGGGTGGCACATATCATCACACCAGATGTCATTTCAGGTACCGTCTTTCGTTCTAACGACTTCCGAGTAGACCCTAAGGTCGACAGCGGCTCCGCAGAAGAAGCAGATTACTTCCTGAAGTACTTACAGGCGGATAGCACCTATGAATATGATGGTTATGGTTATGACCGTGGTCACCTGGCTCCATCAGCTGATTTTCGCTGGTCGCAAAAAGCACTATCGGAGTCTTATTTCTACTCAAATATGTCGCCACAACGCCCGGACTTTAACCGGGAAGGATGGGCAGATTTGGAAGGCAGTATCCGCGGATATATTTTCGAACATCCTGAGACGCAGCTATACGTTGTTACCGGCCCGGTACTGGATGCCGACTTGCCGAAAGTAGAGCGTAGTGTCAATGGTGTTTCCCTTCCTCGCCGTTACTTCAAAGTTATTCTGGACCTGGAGGCACAACGAGCAATTGGTTTTGTCATCCCTAACCGCGCACTAGAAAATCCACTCTACACCTACGCCGTGTCGGTGGATGAAGTAGAAAACATCACAGGTTTGGATTTTTTCCCGAATCTCCCGCTCCCGGCTGCTGATGAGATCGAGGCCAAAATGGAGGTTCGCGATTGGTTACCTGAGGTTCCTGAAGGAGATGTTGATCCCATTGCCGCACCTAGCCTACCTCGTGGCCATTTCAATACTGAACAGGCCAAGCAGTACATGGGCACCAATGAAACCATTACGGTAGTTGGTCAGGTAGTGAGTACTCGCTACAGTCGCTCTGGCAATCTCTGGTTTAACCTGGACCGGAAATTCCCGAATCAGATTTTTTCCATCTTCATTCGTAAGAAAGACTTGATCAATTTTGATTTCGATCCTAAAACGGCTTTTGAAGGGCAGGTTATTAGCGTCAAAGGTGTTATTCAGGACTTCAGCGGTACGCCGACGGTGAACATTGAGAAAGCGAGCCGGATGCAGATTTTCGAGAACTAGTTTGATTAACCACCCAAGGCAGCCAAGGGCACCGAAGTACCAATAGTACACTGATAATGGGGACAGTACATAGCTATCACAGAGCTGTACTGTCCCCGTTCATTTTAAAGCGAGTAGTTGGCGCCAAACGACCAGTTCAAAATATGTGGTCGCATTGTGATTCCCTCCTCTGCACTCCAATTACCAAGACTTCGTTGGTACTGGAAGACCGTCATAACTCCAAGTCGATCGGTTAGTTGGTAGCTTAAACCTGTACCCAGCATTGCGTTGAAGCCGAGCTTATCCGACCAGATATTTGGGCGATCGTTATCGAAGTCGACGACTTTGTTCGCGAATAATGTCCGACCCATTCTGGAGAAGGAAAGGTTGGCCACTGCCCCCACCATTAGATGCGTTTTCCACTTCTTCTCACCCCATGATTTTCCTACTGCAACAGGAACTTGCAACAAGGTAAAGGAGTTGAAGTGCCGCACCTCGCGTTCAGGACTAACCGTGAGCGTCACATCACCGCGAATTTCTGTTTGGGCGCCGGTGATAGCATTCTGCTGAATTTGAATTATGGTATCTTCCAGGACGATCTGAACACCATCTTCTATAGCATTCCAATCAAAGCGGTTCTCCAATTTTTGGTACTGGATACCAGCCATCACAAACCAATCATTTCGGAGTGGATACACATAGTTCAATTGAGCTTGATAAGATAGAATTGACGTTTCGAACTCATCTCGCTCTGGCTTGGTATTGCCATAGTCTGGGTCCCACCAAGAAGCCCCGCCAGTTAGCCACAGCTGGGATAGTCGTGCCTCCTTATCGGTGTCTGAAAGTGGCGTAGGTAATGTTGCAGCAGGTAGTTCAACTGCTTGCCTAGATGCTTGTGAAACAACTGGATATAAAATATGGGAAGGTGTTAATGGACTCACGTCTGAAGTCTTTGGTAGATTTACAGGCACAAGCAGATCATTCTCAATGCCTTGTGACTGCTCCTCATTTGTTGCTGCAGGCAAAACTTCCTCTTCGACAACCAATGATGCTTCTAAGGCAGTAGAACGCGAAGCTGGTATAGATGTCTGCATCAGCGAAGCTGGCGTACTATTGTTGCCGACAGTCAACGCACTTTGAGCGCTTTCAGAATCAAAATAATTCGCAGAACTGGTAGCAACCGCTTGATTTTGCTGTTCATAGTGCAGAGGTGCTAACTCTTGTGTATTCGTGGAATTTGCGGTTGCTTCTTCATCGAAAGTGTGGGCTGCGCTCGCTTGACTCCCTTCTTCTGCAACTGACATCTTCGTATCTGCTGCAGTACCATCAGGTAGAATCCGCTGTGTCGGCTCTGCTACAGACTTTTGAGAAGCAGGTCCCTGATTGATGAATAACAGCGTTGGAATCAATATTCCCAAGAATAGCAAGAAGAATAGGAAAGCCCTTCGGTGGCGTTTCTGGTCATCCACGGTATTCGCGGCCTGTAATTCTTCCATTTTTTGAAAGATTCCAGCTTCCATATTCTCCCACTGCAATTCAGGTGATAAGGGTCCGTCCTCTAGCGGCCGCAGCTTTTTGTGATTGTCGTGCTTAGAGTCCATTTGCTAATAGTCTTTGTTTGTTAGATGGAGAGAGATGCGCTTTGAGCCATTTCTTGGCTCTTGATAATTGAGATCTGGATGTTTCGGTGCTTATCGCCAATAGTTCTGCCACCTCTTTGTGGCTGTATCCATCCATTACGACCAACATGAAGATTTGCCGATAACCCTCTGGCATTTGGTAGTGTATCAGATGTAAGGCTGAGGGGGTAAAAATTGAGCAGTGCGTATTTTTAAGGTGTC
>ENA-UENT01000105-UENT01000105.1-marine-metagenome-genome-assembly--contig:-NODE-105-length-68029-cov-3.452115_pt1 | contig 68029 bp, 48 predicted proteins | sample MGYA00237879_ERZ529330 | MGnify/ENA primary metagenome ERZ529330 (study PRJEB26372, sample SAMN05368345) | marine metagenome | biome: cultured habitat; feature: ocean water; material: water; isolation... | reverse complement strand
TGCTGGGTTCGTATGGCATAATGCTGTTCTGTGGGTAGACTCTGGTGTTTTTGACCAGCATATACTGTGGTTAGTGCGGCACGCGAGCCGCCCCAAGATTTCTTTTTGGGATTCTTCAGCAAAGGCCTGAGGCTATACCCATCTAAAGGATGCCCCTGGGTGTTTTTCATGGTGAAAGCACGGTCAGATTCCGTCTCTTTAGAAAGTCCGCAGAGATCCGCCAAGGTAGGATAAACATCAATTAAAGAAACTACTCGCTCCACCTCACTGCCCGGCTTAGTCAGCCCGGGAACGCGGATCATCAATGGAATTCGTGTGCTTTCTTCCCATAGAGAATTCTTGTATAAATAGTCCTTTTCACCCATATGAAAACCATGATCACTAGCGAGTACGACTATGGTATTGTTATGCAATGGACTCTCTTCCAAGGCATCCAGGACTTGTCCAACATTGTCATCGACGGCCGCGACGCAGGCGAGGTAAGCTTGTGTCCACTTCTTTAGGCCGGCCTCGGTACTGCCGTAGGCTTTGGCGATAGCTTCAAACATTTCTTTACCAAAGCGTAAGGCATGAACATCTCCGTCCTGATAGGCAAAGCGGAGATGTGTGTCCTCATCGTCATTCGATTGGATAACGGCCAGCTCAATATCTTCTAAAGGGAAACGATCGAAATATTGCTGTGGAGCGACCAGGGGCGTATGAGGACGAAGAAAACCTACGGCTAAGAAAAAAGGCTGTGTCGGATTTCTGGCCAGGGCATGCAGTTGATCTGCTGCCCACTTCGCGTTGACTTCATCTGGGGTTGGATCTCGGTCTTCATCATTGACGTATCGCATCGGCCGATAGCCGATCTGTGGATTGCCTGTTGTCCAGTGAAGTGGTTTCCCATCCTTGCTTTTTCGTCCTTCTAAATTAATGAATGGGCCAAGTGAGCCATCTACCCAGCCGATGTCAGCAAAAGGAGCGGGTACATCGGGATGTGGAATCCGATCTTGTCCGTCGAAAGGCGTGGGACTATAATCTGCCGGGTTTTCAAAATGAGACCACATCGAATTTCTGTTATGGTGCATGATCTTACCTGAGCCTAAGACCTGATAACCCGCTGCTTTGAATTGCTCCATCATGGTGCGGGAGTTTCTCAGTACCTCATTTTTGAACCAGGGTGCTTGGTAGTAATTTCTTGAATGATGTGGGTAGATACCCGTGAAAAGACTTGCTCTGGAGGGACCGCACATCGGGGCATTGGTATAGGCACGTTTGAAACTAACACCAGATTCCGCTAAGCGGGTCATGTTAGGGGTGAGGCTCTGGCGATGCCCGCCCCAATGCGTAATGCAGTCATTTAGATCATCAATCATAATGATCAATACATTGGGCTTTTCTTGTTGGGCCAAGACGCTTGTTGGAAGCCCAATACAGCAGAAGAAGATAGTCAGACCTATGTATTTTAGCATGCTTGGATACTTGTAGATGATCTATGTTTTACTGAATTTTTGTATGGCTTCTTCATTGACTTCAATTCCTAAGCCGGGTCCTGTAGGTACCTTTATATATCCCTCCTGCATGTCAATAGGGGGAGAGGTAAGCGCTTCTCGAATCCCATTTTCAGTACGATCATATTCAATATAAAAATCTGGTGACATGAGCCGCCCTGGAATTGGCTCTAGGTTGGCGATAAAATGCATGGCGGCATGGAAGGCGATCCCTGTTCCCCAGGTGTGAGGAACAATTTCTACCCCATAGGTGCTGGCTAAGGTGGCCACTCGTTTTGCTTCCGTCAGGCCACCGGCGGAGCAAATATCAATTTGCAGAATATCAACAGACTTGTTCTTCAGTAATTGATGGTGACCATACCGGAGGTATTCACACTCGCCCCCTGCGATAGGAATACTCGTATTACTTCTTAGCTCACTATACTGATCATAAAACTCTGGAGAAATAGGTTCTTCAAACCAACTGATGTCATAGGGTTCGATCAAGTGGGCTAACTCGATAGCCTCACGCAGAGAATAGGCATGGTTAGCGTCTACCATGAGTTTAATGTCCTCACCGATCATTGCCCGAACAGCCTCGACATGCTCCAGATCAGTCCTGATGGAAAGCCCTACTTTCATTTTTATGGCTTTGAAGCCTTGGTCTACATAAGAGGTTGCCTCAGTAGCTAAGTCAGAAGCCAGCTTATCTGAATTGGAGAAATACAATCCCGTAGCATAGGGCATCACCCGATTTCGCTGTTGCCCTCCGAGCAATACGCTTACCGGTTGGGCAAAGGCCTTACCCTTGAGATCCCATAGAGCGATATCGATGGCGCTGATGGAGGCAACCAATACGCCTCTTCTTGCAAAATCAAGTGTTTTGCGGTACATGTCAAACCATAGTCTCTCTTGCTCTAAGGCGTTCTGGCCTAGAAGCATTGGAGTCAAATGCTTTATTCCTGCTTCAATGATTGAGGCAGGACCATACCCTTCTCCCCATCCCACAAGACCACTATCAGTTGAGATTTTTACGATACAGATTTGACGTTCGCTATAACTCCACTGAGAAAAGAAGAAACTCTCCGATAATTGATCTGCTAGTATAAATGTTTCGATCTGCTTGATTCTCATTAGTAGGTAGTATTTCCGGTATCATGCTGAAAGACCAACAACACATTCCAACACGCTGGTGAGCTTTCTTCCAAAGGTAAGTGGCTGCCCGACTTAGATATGGGCAAGATTTACCGGAAATTGACCATATTTTAACTGAAATATGAATTGTAGTAGAAATCCTAATGAAAATGTAGCAGGGGGACAGGATACTAGAGTTTAACTAGCGTGCAAGGAAGGGTTTAGTAGTGTTTTTTGAAGTTCTTGCGAAATGCTGATGGAGTGATGGCTTTGAAGCTCTTAAATGTTCGATTGAAGTTGGTTAAAGAATTAAATCCCACTTCATAACAGATCTGCTTGATGGATTTTTTACTGTTGAGGAGAAGCTGACATGATTTTCCAATTCGAAACTCGTTCAGGAAATGCGAGAACGTTTTGTTGGTGCGCTTTTTGAAGAATCGGCAGAAGGCGGGTGGAGTCATGCAGGCGATTTCAGCGATTTCTTCTAAGGAGATATTTCTATGGTGATTATTGAATATGTAGTTAATCACTTTTTGTAAGCGATCCTCTCCCGACGCTTCCAGTGGCCGGATGAATTCAGGACTAGAAAGCAACATGAGCTCTTCTTCTAAAGCCAATACGCTAAGTACTTCTAGTAGAAGGATTAGTTTTTTGGTGCCTTCACTTGCTGCCATCTGTAAAATCAGATCATGTACCTTGTTTTTAGTCTTTTGCGAAAAAAACAATCCTCGGGCAGCTCTCTTAAGTAATCCGTTGATGCTTGATAATTCGGGTAGTGCAAATAGGTTGATTTGATCAAAACTCCTACGAAACTTAATGACGATAAAGTCTGCCTCCTTTTCCTCTGCTTCCTTAAGGTCATGGCGCCATAGATGTGGTAGCCAAGCCCCGACCAAAACCAACTCTCCCTTCTTAAAATCGGAAATGTGATCGCCAACAATTCGGATACCTTGGCCTTCCAAAAAATAAATCAACTCGAATTCCTCATGATAATGCCAATTGTAGCCCAAATAAGGTTGATTCATCCGTTTGACGTGGATGAATTCCATCGAATTCTGCTCTACCGGCTTATGCTTGAGTTTCATGTTTCAAAGTAGAGAAAATTTTCGAAACTTACTTCTACTTTTCAGTTAAAGCTAAGCAGTAAATACTGCATCCTACCTTATTGATACAGATCACCTTGCAAATATTTCAAGCCAGAGTCACAGATCACAGTTACAATCGTTTTTCCTGGCCCCAACACCTTTGCCCTTTGCAGCGCTGCCCAGACATTGGCTCCGGACGTTGCTCCACCAAACACACCTTCCTGCCTGGCCAACTGATGGGCCGTATGATAGGCATCTACATCTGATACGGCAACGATATCATCGATCAGATCTTTTCGGAGAATCGAGGGGACAAAAGAAAGACCAATACCTTCCAGTTTATGGGTTCCAGTGGTGCCCCCTCCAGAAATATTTCTTACGTTCAGCGGTTCTACGGCTACGGTGCGTAGGTGTGGAATGGCAGCCTTTAATACTTCGGAATTACCAGAAATACAGCCACCTCCTCCTACTGCCATTACAAATTCATCGATCTCCGTTCCCAAGGAAGCTATGATCTCTTTCCCCATTCCGTGATAACCACGTTTGTTGTCCAGGTTATGTACTTGGTTTGGCCAAAAGGTATTCGAAGCTTGTGCAAGTTCCTTGGCGCGACTGATCATCTGGTCAATGATAGCGGCAGTCAACTTCCTATCTTTTGCTGGGATCAGCTCAACGCTAGCACCAAAGGCCCTCATCGTCTGTATCTTCTCTTCCGCAAAGGCGTCAGAGGATACGAAATGAGCTTTGTATCCTTTCATAGCGCATACCATTGCTAATGAGCTGCCCGTACTGCCTCCAGTATATTCCACTAGGCAGCTTCCCGGTTTCAATTCGCCTCTCTTTTCAGCTCCTTGAATCATGGAAAGGGCCATGCGGTCTTTCATACTGCCCGTGGGATTGGCACCTTCAATTTTTACATAAACACTGGCCGAATCTCGATCTGTCAGACGATTCAGTTTCAGTAATGGAGTGTTTCCGATTGAACTCATGTTTTTATCTTTTAGAGGATAGCTTTTTTAGCACTCTATTTGCAAACGCCTCCGCCTGCTGTTCCTCTTCAAAGGCAGTTAACCCTTGGAGAAAAGCGGTATTGCTCTCCAACATTTCTGCAATGCTGCGCTGCCCAGCTTCCCACACTTTCTTGAATTGCGGTAGGCGTTCTTTGGTCTTAGCTGAGAGCCGAATTAGTTTTCTCCGTTGATCTTCAGGGTCTAAGGTGAATTCTATGTACCCCTTGACTTTCATCTTATTTAGAATTTTGGTGATGGCCGCTTGCGAGTACTGCATGGCAATTGCTATCTCTGTCATCGTTGAAATCTCCTGTTCTTCTAACCATAGAAAGATCAAGTGCCAGCTGGGCTCAATGTCTAGTCCTTTTTCTTGATACAAGACCCTGATGCTGTAGGATATGCTATCACTAAGCCTTTTTAGGCGAGCGGTCACCCCCAGATGGCCAATGTCCCTCAAAAAATCATTTGACATAGTGGTATACTTAACTAGTTAAGCAAAAGTAAGTAAAAAACTTAACTAGTTAAGGAATTATTTTAGCTATCGACGTAATAGGGGAGGGCAGGACGAGGAGGCCACTCCTCTAAGTGTGGTCACCTTGCTGTTGGAAAGTCAGAACATAGCCGTCCAGGTCCCGCATGGAGAAATCTGTGGCACCGCATGGCGTAAGGTGCGGGTGGTTTAAGGTTTGGCACTGTTGTAGTACATGCGAATAAGTAGCCTGAATATCATTCACGTGAAAACAGAGCAACATACTACCACCCATAGGCTGGCCTCGCAGGAAGGGAGATTCCTGTTTTTGTTTTTCTTCTTCTTTTAAGGATAATTGGAATCCCTGCAAGTTTAGCAGCACCCAATACATCTTGTCCTCGTCCTTGTCCTCCATGATTTTTTCAAAGCCTAAAATATCTTGGTAGAAGGCCAGACTGCGCTCCACATCTTGGACAGTTAACTCAACGATAGATTGGTGGATTTGCATATTTACACTTTTGATCTAGAAATACAGATTCATCGGATAGAATTATTGCAATGACTCTAACATAGCATCAAAATCGCCACGCCATTCCGGATAGGTTGTCCACTGTATATCTAGGTCATCTCCATGGCTACGTGGCACAATATGGACATGCCAATGGAAAACCGTTTGCTGAGCTGCTGCTCCTGCATTCGTGATAATCTGAATATCCTCTATGCCAAGTTTAAGTCGATATAGATTGGATACCTCCTGGGTAAGCGCCATCACCTGTTGCATCGCTTGAGGCTCTACATCGAAGATGTTTACATAGTGGGATTTAGGGATCACTAGGGTATGATAGCGGCTAACGGAGTTGATATTTAAGAAGGCGTAGGCATGCTCGTTTTCTCGCACCTTCCATGAAGGTGAGGTCCCGGCAGCAACTTTGCAAAAGATGCAATCATCCATAAGGGGATTGAGGTTAGTGATGAAAATGAGATTCTTTACTGGTGGCTGGACAAAAATTAACAAGCTCTGACCACATTTTAACCAAAGTAGTACAAATCTCTCCCTAAGATAGGGAAGCTACTTACTTTTATCCCTTTCATAAGGAATTGAAACTCATGATCTACAATCTAGTCCTTTTAATTGCGGTCCTCCTGATTTTGATTTTGGCGGTTTCCAGATGGAAAATGCATCCTTTCATGGCGCTGCTATTAGCAGCTTTGATGCTAGGCTTATCGCTAGGAATGGGAGGTGCAGAAACTGTTGAGGTGGTACTTCAGGGCTTTAGCAATACCTTGAAATGGATTGCAGTGGTAGTTATTTTAGGTGCCTTTATTGGGGAAGTTTTACGGGAGACGAGAGGGGCACTGCGGATTTCAGATTGGGTTGTGAAGTGGGTAGGGGAACGCAAATTACCCTGGGCAATGGGTATTACAGGTTATTTAGTATCTATTCCCGTATTTGTAGATGTAGCCTATATCGTATTGCAGCCTGTAACTGAGGCACTGGCAGTCAGAACCAAGAAACCGATCCTTGTCGTCGGATTGGCTTTGACCGCCGGTTTAACCGTTTCACATACTCTGATCCCGCCCACTCCAGGTCCTTTGGCTGTAGCTTCCTTGCTTGAGGCTGACATTGGCAGATTGTTGCTTATCAATGCATTTGTAGGATGCCTAGCTATGATCGGCGGAATTTATTGGGCAATCACCTACGTGAAAAAGTATCGACTCGATTATGATGACCAGCTGGCTAGCCAACAACAACTGGTTGCGGAATTACCACCAGAGAGTGATCCGAAACAGTCGGTGCTCCTTGATCTTTTACCCATTTTGGTGCCGATTGTATTGATGGGCCTTGGGGCTTTTTACAAATCAAGAGATGGCTTCCTGGGCGGCTTGATCGGCCTGATCAGTACGCCTATGATGGCGGTCCTAATTGGAGCTGCCATCGCCTGGTTGCAATTTCATCGATCCAAATCCAAGACCACCAGCAACCAATTGGTAGAGCAAGCCATTATCAAATCCGCGCTGGTTATTATGATCACAGGAGCGGGAGGGGCATTTGGATTCGTCATCCGGGAGAGTGGTATTCAAGATAACTTGGCAGCCTTTTTTGTCGATCTACCTTTTCTCGGTTTTTTGCTGCCCTTTTTGGTTGCTGCCATTCTGACCACTGCAACGGGTTCGATTACGGTGTCATTGATTGGTACCGCTTCTATTATGGGACCGATGGCGGGTAGCATGCCCTATTCTCCCGAAATGATGGCTGCATTAATCGGCTGCGGTTCTTTCTGTGTTTTTCATGCCAATTCTAGCTTCTTCTGGCTGCTCAATCGCCTACATGAGGTGCCGGTGGCTACATTGTACCGTACCTATACGACTCAATCTTTGGTCATGGCAATATCCGGGCTCATTGGAGTCGCGATCCTTTGGCTTCTTGGTGTGCATTGAGCCCCTTATATCAGGACAGACAGGCGCTAGTGTCTTAATTACAATCCTCCCTGCATTGTCTAGGCTATCAGACTCTTTCTACTAATAATTTTACTACAAATAGGAATTAACTATAAAATGGCTTACTTTTGTATTACTACAAATAGGAATTAATTATGCCTCCAAGCTTTCTACTTCGTTTTTTCAAATGGTTCTGTCATCCAGATTTACATCCTTATATAGAAGGAGATTTAATAGAATTGTATCAAGAACGAGTGGAACAGCACGGCAAGAAGAAAGCAGATAGGAGGTTTCTTCTAGATGTCCTATTGCTCTTTCGGCCTGGGATCATCAGGCCTTTCGGAAAACGGAAAACCATCAATGACATGGCGCTGCTGAAAAGTAATGTAAAAGTTGGACTTAGGAATCTTAAGCGAGATACCGTTAAAACAGCAATTAACGTGACTAGTCTCGCAATTGGTTTGGCTGCGACCTTTATCATGACCCTTTTCATTTTGGATGAGTTGAGTTATGATAAATTCCATGAGGATGGTGAGCGAATCTATCGAATTAGCAAACGCTATTTCAATGGAGATAAAGTGGTAGAAACTGTGCCTTTCCGAACCTATTTACTAGATAGAATGGCTGAAGAGGTTCCGCTTATTGAAAGCACGACCACCCTCAAACCTTTTGGAACTCAACAACAGCTAGGGATAGGGGACAAGGTGTTTACTGAGAACCAAGTAGCCTTCGTTGACTCTAATTTTTTTGGATTCTTTTCCTTCCCTTTATTGGAAGGGGATCGTCAATCGGTTTTGGCTTCACCCTATACCGTAGCGATCTCGAAACGCAAAGCTGATGAGTATTTCAAGGACAAGTCCCCAATAGGAGAGACGATGACTATTGAAGGAGCCTACGATAAAATCGGCTTTACGGCTCGCGTAACGGGTGTGTTTGAAGATATGCCACAGAACAGCCACTTCCAATTTGATCTTTTAGTGTCTATGAAAACGGGAGAGCTTGAAAATGAACGAAGAGGCATTTATAGCTTTCCTATAAAATATGGGTATCTCAAACTGCATCCTGCTCAACACATTGCAGCCGTGAATGAGTTGATCCCATTGATTGAAGAAAAATATGCCCCATCCTTCTATGCAGACTACGACATGCATCTCTGTACGCAGGCCCTTTTCGACATACATCTTAGATCTCAACGCGAAAGAGAATTGGCAAGAAATGGGGACCTTAGGCAGATCTATATATTTTCCGCTATTGCCTTATTGGTTTTACTGATTGCCAGCTTTAATTATGTGAATCTAACAACTGCCATGGCTACCGAAAAAGCGAATGAAATAGGAGTTAGAAGAACGATTGGAGCAAGCAGAAGGCAATTAATAGGGCAGTTTCTGACTGAAGCTGGTTTGACAACCTCTATTGCCTTAATCCTCGCCTTCATAGTAATCCAGATCATCCTGCCTTATTTCAATGCTTTTCCGGGCAAAAATCTAGGACTTGATTTGACTAAAATCCGGCTGCTTCTTGCTTTTCTATCAATCACTACAGCTGTGAGTCTTTTAGCAGGCATTTACCCCGCTCTGGTACTCTCTGGCACCCGCCTAAAACTAACTCTATCCCGCATGAGGACTTCATCGGTAAGAAGGGCCTTAGTGGTGCTGCAATTTGGTATTTCCTCTATTTTGATAATTGGTAGTATTGTCATCTTCAATCAATGGAGGATGCTCAGCAACCAGCAGTATTCCTTCCAACCGGAAGAAATACTAAACATACCAGTAAGTTCATTACAGATCAGGAACAATTACCCCCTAATTAAGGAAGAATTGCTAAGACATCCAGAGATCAAGATGGTCGCTGGTAGCAATAAGGATTTCATTGCTGAGCTCAAATCATTCAATGGTTTAACGCTACCGGGCCGGGAAGGGTATATCGATATGTATTATGCGACTATTGATGCAGATTTCTTTGATCTTTATGACAAGAAGATGATCAATGGACGGAATTTTATTGATTATTCTGCGGATTCGCTGGGAGGTATTATCCTCAATGAAGCCGCCGTCAAATTACTTGGCTATACCGCTGACGACGTGTTGGGACTGAAATTGGAAGTGTACGACGGTTATTCTCCTCAAGTTATCGGAGTGACGGAGGATTTTCAGTACCAATCTTTACACGGTAAGGTCGTACCCATGTATTTTCAATTGCTCCAGTCAACAGAGGTAGAGGATCAGCTGAAAGTGATTACCGTCAAGCTTAATACAGACCGATTGTCGACTTCCTTAGCAGCAATCCAAGATATATTTAAGCAATTTGATGAGAATGCAACATTCGATTACAGCTTTCTAGAGGAAGATATCGAATTGGCCTATCAAGAAGAGGAGCGTTTTTCCCAAATATTAGCCTTAATGACGATCATTGGAATTCTCATTGCTTGCATGGGGGTATTTGGCATTACTACTGCCATTGCCCACCAACGGCAAAAGGAATTTGGGGTACGCAAGGTGTTGGGCGCATCGAGTTGGAACATTTCCTTCCTTATTAATCAGGACTTTTTTAAGTTGATTCTATTGGCCAATGTTTTAGGCTTCCCCTTGGCTTATCTGGTGACTCAACATTGGCTACAAAATTTTGCAGCACGAATAGAGGTAGGTTTCCCTGTCTTTGTGATAAGCTTGCTTTGTTCCTGCGGTGTTGTAATCTTAGGGTCTAGTTACTGGTCCTTGAAAGCGGCGACATCTAATCCAGTGGATTCGATTAAGAACATAAGTTGATTTTCTGGGACTACCATTTAACCCATTTTTCGACCTGCTCTATCCGATCTTGATCCAATACCCTGATGAAGTATAGGCCTGCACTCAAGCCGGCAATAGGTAGTGTCGCTCTGGCAAAGACATTTTTCCGGCTCAACAGCACACGTCCTCGACTGTCGAAGATTTCAAGATTCACCGGATGATCTTTTAGGATGGTCACATTTAGTGTACTAGTGGCAGGAATTGGACTTAGTTTGATCAGTTTTTCTACTTGGGCATTTCGCTCCTGAGTATTAGTAAACTGACAATCGATGTTTACTAAAGAGAATTGACCTAAATTAGGATCTTCGTAGCAGCGTAAACGACCTTCAAAGCTACCATCGCATAGCCCATACAAGGCTGGCGTTAGACCCGTGTCGAAACCGACATTCTCTAGTACAACATTAGTGGGGACGCCACCGGCGAAATCCATAGCCGAAGAAACATGTTGTACCCGCAAGCTATCACCATTCGCTAATGGATAGAAACTAATTGAGTCCACAATCACATTTACCGCTTCCAAAGCGCCAGTATCAATAGGATTCATTCGGTACATAACGTAGCTGGAATCTACGCCTACTCCAAAATCAAATTTGAGGTTGAAAGCATCATTGCGAGTATCGTAGAGATAAACCCTATGCTGATCCTGATACGTGAATTCCAAAGTGGGACGAAGATTACAAGTCTGGGCGCTTCTTCTCAGAATCTTAGCGCTTTGTCCATTGATCATGGTATCACCAATAACTTCAATTTCACTAAAGCCAAGATTACCAGAAAACGCAGAACGAGTTTCCATGGTCCATTTAGCTCCAATGGGAGCCCACTCATGTTGACCTAGGATCGAATTGCAAATAGGGAATAGGGTAATGGACAAGAAAAGTACCTTGTACAGATTATTCATCTTTTGGGTTTTAGGCAGAGAAAAGCGCTAAAGCAGTGAGAACTGCTCTTGAATAATCATAAGTTACAAATTATAACAATATAGGTACGTGCTATTGCCGAGATTGCAATCCCCTTTGCAAAATCAATCTTTAGCTAATCAATTTGAAAAGATTTGTACCTTCCTACATTCCATCCAGCCATTTCCGATGAAGTAAATAAAGTGCATTCCAGACGATACATCGGAGGTTGGCAATTCAAGTTTTTGATTCCCAATTGCGGCGGTCTTTGAAATAAGTACTCCTTTGGAATTGAATAATAGAATCTCAGTTCGGGAAGAAGATGTATTCATTTTGGGTTCCACGATAATGGTTTGTCCTGCAGAAAGGATTGTTGGATATACATGGAAACGATCCTCCGATACCTCTTCAGTATTTGAGACGATTCCCGTTCCTCCATATGCACCGATATTGGGTTGAGCCGTGGATGAGATTGGGTTTCCGAAATAATCTTGTCCACCGTGACTCTCAAAAGGTAAATGGGGTTGATCGAGGTTGTAAATCAATTTCCCGCTGTTGATCGCCGGACTATTCATTTGTAAGGTCAAGTCCTCGGGCAAAAAGATAGAATTTCCAGCAAATTGGGGGTCGAACGTCATTGCACCTGCACCTTGGTAAGTATCGCCCTCGTCATCCAGGGTATTAATGTTTCCAAACCAAATGTTATAGTCAAAATCGTTATAGCTCGGATCATTCTTGATGAAGATCTGACCCAAGCCATTGGGCGCATAAACAATATTGTTGTAAATGCGGGTATGCCGGGTGACTGCTTCAATCCAGATTCTTGGCTGTATATGATCCGGGACAAAGACGGAATTATTGTAGATGAATACGCTATCGGAGGCAATCGGTGCATTTACCGTTCCTGACCAGCCGCCTACCCAAAATATCCGCCCTAGTTGAGTCCCTCTGGAACGCCAACCATCTCCGACACTTATATTGTACCGATACCCCACATTCTTATTCCCGCCTAAAACTTCCACAAATCCACCTTCATTATCCTCGCTGTAATTGTATTGGTAAACGACATCCTGGTTTCCGATATCAATGTGCATACCAAAAGAATCCTTGATGCCCCTTGCATGCATAAATCGGTTGTTTTGCACCACTAGGTTTTTTGTACGAAAGCACCATATTCCGCTCCCTCGAGCGGCCATGCGCGGATCAAGATCGGAACCAGTGTAGTTGGTGGTGTTTTTCTCTACTAGTACATTGGAGTTATTCGCACCAATCACCATTCCAGCGCCCCCCACATGTTCAAAGAGGTTGTTGCGGATAACTAGATGCTTGGTAGCCAATACCCGCAGTGCATGTCGTCCAGTTCGAGTAAATAAGCAATTTTCGATCAATAGATCCTCGAAGCGAGTAGGGTACTGCTCATCCCCCCAAGAGCCGCTGGTGTTGAAACCGTAGGCATGAACACCCGTCTGGTCGTCATCGGTTAAGGGATCGGTCGGGTAGATATTTTTAAACACCATATCTTGGATTCGATAATGGCCGAAGATCGTCCCATCCGTAGAGGTATTATGGAGGTAGAGGCCATAGCGGAGATTTGTCGGGTCTCCTGGCTGAGCTGGTCCCCCATCGTTCTTTAGTTCCAGGCCGGAGAGGTGAAGGAAGCCACTGTTTTGGACATACAAGGAGGACAAAAAGCCATTGCCATCAATAATGGGGTGTTCTCCGGTTCCGTAGGTCGCAATAACTATCGGTGCTTCAGCCGTGCCGCTTTCGTTGCGCAGTGCGAGCTGCCCGGTGAATGTATCTCCCTTACGTAGCAGCAGTGTATCTCCTGGGATAAGCTTCACGGCATTGATTCTAGCGAGACTGGCCCAAGGGGCGTCTTTGGTAAGCCCGCTGTTATTGTCGTTGCCGCTAGAGCTACTCAAATAGAAGGTAGTGGCTTGTCGACTAGTATCGGAAACAATGGTAACCTTGTCGATTATGGGAGAATTGAAAAATAGCAAACTACTTTCGCCTGCTTCAAAATCTTGCTCAAAGGTGATATCGGCCGGACCACCACCTTGGTAACACCAAGCCCCAGAGGCGGTGGCATCTAAAGATACTGTTGAATTTCCATTAACTTGATACTCTATGGTGACATCGTTTACTGCTATATAGCTTACCGTAATGAAATAAGTTCCTGCCGTCGGTATTTGCACGCCCTCCAAACGCAAGGCATTGGAGGTGCCCCCAGCATTAATTCCTTTGACCATCTTATTGTTTGATGCACTACTACAGTTGGCAATTTCCGCCGAACCAAGCAATATCCCGTCTTCCGCTTCGAGAAGGATGTTCGTTTGGGCAGAGAGGATTGGTAGGCTTAGAGTAAGGAGGTATAGCAATATTATACTTCGAGTAATGATCTTCGACATAGAAGTTGTATTTGAATCATGATGTAGTAGGGTGCCAATGTCTCTTGCCTAAAGCTAGACACCAGACTGTGCTGGTAGGGGGTAGGTTTTAACCGAATAAGGCCAAATTTTAGGCATTTGGCGAGTAAAAGCCACCTTGTTCCATTTTTGTTGTCTTATAGATGAGCTAGTTCCAAAGTAACGTCATTACCTCATTTAGCTAATAGAACAATATGACAATCAGAAGCGCTTTTCTCTGTTTATTCCTAGCCTTAGGTCAGCTCACCGTTCAACCGATCATGGCTCAAAAAGTGGCCGAGGCCTTTGACTTTTCCTACGAGGGCAATACCCTGCGTGGCCTGATCGAGAAACCTAAGGATCGCCAACCTACTGCACTTATCGTGATAATTCCGGGCTATGGGGCTACTAATTTCGTGGAGGGCAATTGGTATGGAAGATTACGGGACCAGTTCGTTGATTTTGGCCTGGCCGTTATGTTTTGGGATAAGATGGGTTGTGGAGGAAGTGAAGGCGAATTCGATGCGAATCAGCCGGTCGAAAGTTCTGCAGCAGAAGCTTTGGTAGCCATTAAAAAAATACAGCAACAACCGGGATTCGCCTCTTTGAGAATCGGATTGTGGGGCGTAAGTCGGGGAGGTTGGATTTGTCCTTTGATCATCGATCAACATCCCATCGACTTTTGGATTTCTGTGAGCGGGACTGATGATAAGGAGACCTTTGGTTATATGCTACAATCCAATTTGATCATACAAGGGAAAACGGAAAAGGAAGCTCAATATTTGTATGATGCTTGGGCGGAAGGGCAACGGATATTTTATACGGGCGGTTCTTACGAAGCAGCCGAAAAGGCAACTAGACCACTGGATCAAGATAGTCTATGTCAGGCCTTATTTGGTTTTGGGCAGGACCTGGATAAACCCAAAGCGGAAAGAGAAAAGCAATATTACATTAACCAAGAGAAGTACATGAAGAAAGGGTACTTTGATAATAAAAGTGGCCTCTTTGTGTACCTGCAAGATTTTAATCTCCTGCTCGCCCAGATTAAGTGCCCTATTTTAGCTGTATTTGGTGAAAATGATAGTCAGGTAGATTGGAAAAGAACCAAAGCCTATTATGAAAGCCATTTGGGGCAACGGTATGAAGATCAAATGGAAATCAAAACCCTACCACAATGCAATCATAATATTCAGAAATGCGATAGTTGCGGATTCAAGGAGGATCTTAGTAAATATCAATGGCAAGCTTGCCCAGGCTATTATGACACGATGAGGCAGTGGCTGCAAAAAAAAGGGTTTCTATAAAACATAGACCATTAAACATAAGGAGTTTAGGCAGATGGTATATTTAATCCGTGGATTCTTTAGTTTTGCCATACATCTAATGCTAAGATTATGGATTACCAACGCCCACTACAATCGACGCTATTATGCCTAAGTATCCTTGTTTTACTAGGAACGGCCTGTAATTCCAATACTTCCAATAGTGGAACAACAGCCAGAGGGGAGCCTATAACTTCTGCCAAAAGTTTAACGGAAGACACCACTTTAGCTGTTTGGGCAGAACTGATCCGCGGAACGGAAATTGAAGTTGCGAAGGTGTATACAGAAAACCCTGTTTTTCTAGGTCCAACTGGGTCCTTAGGCTTCCCGTTGGAAGAGCAAATTCGGTATCATCAGATTAGATACAAGGATCTAACTTCTCTAGTAAATCTTCATCGAACCATTGCGAGTGAGGAACGAGGGTATCTATATGAGATTGGTCACTTTACCAATGCCAAGCAGGAAGAATTTAAACATCTACTCATTCTTAAACAGCAAGGAGATACCTTACGGCGCGAAATGGAATTCATTGCCCCAGCCTCGGCCGTCGATTCTTCGGCGCTACTAGCATTCGATCAAAGAAGGACGGACTGGATGGAATTGTGCAATGCGCATAATGCGGAGAAGCTGGTCACGAGTCTTTATACTCCGGATGCCCTCTATTATAACCATAAGCCCTTAATCGTAGGGCATGAGGCGATTGCAAAGGATTATCAATATATGAATCGAGAAAACTATTCCCTCCAATTAAAGCCGATTCATATCGAATTGGTGAATGATAGAATGGCTTATGAAATTGGACAATGTAGTGGTAGTTATGGTGGGAAATACCTCTTTGTTTGGTACAAGGATAGCAAAGGAACATGGTCTGTATTGATGGATTCTAATATCTAGGCAAAGGCTTGTAGGTATAGTCAAGTGGTAGAATATCGTAACACTTTAGGTTTTTGGAGCATAAATGAATACAGGTAGAGTACAAATCGCTTTGACACTACCTAATCCAAAAAACTAAAGAAAACTACCATGAATATTCAACTAGGCGAAGCTGATGCTGGCGTCAGCATCAGTATTTCTGTGCTCAATGATTTTCTGGTCGAACTAAGAAGAATTGGAAAAATTCCGCAAGAGATCGTCCTTCAAAGAGAAATTGCCAATGTAGATGTGGATGTAAAGGTCCTTTTAGATCCTCCGGTTTTCGAAATGGCAAAACCCGATAATGATCAGCCTTATACCCGTCTTGTATTGACTGGAACCATCGAAGTTCGCCCCTCAGCTCTTCCAAACACTCCACCCATCGTCTTTGACTTGGATACTGCGGTGAAAATCTCCCTGGTCCTGGTACCCGATGAGGAGGGCTTTATGGAAGTCGGTCTGCAATACGATGGAGTAGATGGTACGCCTTCCGCTCCTATCTCGGAAGGGGATTTAGATGAGCTATTTTCAACTGGAGATATTAGTGATATACTGAATGATACGAGAATCCCTATCGCTAAGACCTTAGTGCAAGGACTAAATGATTCCCGGTTCGACAACCCTAATACCCGCCCCGATCCCGTAAATTGGTCAGTGGACCTACAACTTATGCCGGCAGGTCCTGACACGGTGGATGCTTTTGTGGTTTCAGCAGCCCCTCCCGGTAGCTCCGCTACTCCAGACTTGCTAGAGAGTTTTGTTCCGCCGATGACGGGTATGGCCTTTGCCTACAATAGAAACTTCTTGGATCTAATGCTTGATCGTGGCGCTACTGCGCAAGAAGGGACCGAAGAAGATGATCGCCGAGTGGAACGACTAGAGCTTGCCATGACAGATTCAGCCATTGGCGTTTCTGGACACGTAATTCGAATTGTTGATACACCCTTAGTTGATATTGCTCCGGATGTGGACATCCGGTTTGATGGACCAATGATTCCAAGCCTTATCCGTGGGACCACAGGGATGGTCTTTGATACCAGTGGGATTGATGTACAAGTTGACCCTGAGGACGAGATCTTGTATGGGTTGCTAAAATGGTTCTTTACGATAGGGGCAAGTGCGCTACTTTTTACCGGAGTTGCGAGTTTAACGGCTTTAGGGATTGGACTCTGGATTACTTTAGTACAGAGTCTGTGGGAGGCAGATGCCGAATTTGAAAATGCCGCTAACACCGTGCGCGATAGTTTGGCTACTGCTTTAGGGGCTCAATTAGGGCTTTTGGCTGCCGCCTTAGACGATGATACAGATGTTGGTGAACTCCGCATTGATGCGACCCCCGATTCTCTACAAGTGGTAAATGGAAATATGATATTCTTGGCACAGATTCTGGTCGTGCCAATTGAAATGGGAATGTTTTCGGCAGAATACTCGAAGAAATTGCGTCGATTTGTGATTTTTCAGCTTAATGATGGTCGGCGATTTAGAGCGCAGGAATTAGCTAGGTTGATGCGTGCAGGGAAGGTGATAGTCCCTGGCTTTCACGAAGTAGCAGGGAATTATCTGCGCGCCAACCCTGACGATCTTGCTGCAAATAACTTGCTGCAGCAGTTTAAAACGAACGAAACCACCGAGGTAGTAGTAAACAGCAAGAGGACTTAGGTTAGATTGTGCGAATGGGGTGATGCCCAGCTTTATGGGCATTTCCCGTTCGCCTACGCGACATCTGGGCTCATTTACGCATTTGGACTGGCGAGTGTAAAGGGGGATCGTTAATTTGAGCAATACCCTGGATCATCCCTTAATCGCCTGCTTATGCCAATCAAGACTATCATTGAAATCCTTTCCGCTATCCTAATCCTGATCGGGTTCGAACTCTTCAACCGGCGCCACATCAAGGCTTTTACCATCATGGCGATCGGCCAGTTTCTCGCAACCATTATCTGCATAATGGCCTCTTTATGGTTCCTGGCCTTTATGCATCTCGTCAACTTCCTGATGCAAATCCGAGGTTGGTACAAGTGGCAACAGGGTGCCAGCTAGGGAGCAATTACTTGGCCCGATTTTTTAACGGATTTCTTTTTAGCTGGTTTAGCTTGGACGACTAGTATTTTAGGCTTCGGAGCTTCCTGCCAAGGTCTTAGGTTTTTATAGCGTGGCCCAACCAGTCTTCTATATTTTTTAACTTCGGTAGCAGTGTATCTGGTGGTTGAATCAGGCATCCAAGCCTTGCGATGCTTTGCGGCGGGGCCTTTCGGCTTTTTTGGATTGACTTGAATGTGGGCGATGGTACCTACTTGTGGTTTGGATTTCAGCCAAGGCTTGTAGTTCTTGGCTTTGGGCCCTTGTAGGTGCTTGGGCGCTTGCGCATAGCCCATTGCGACTAGGGTAAGAAAACCCATTAAGGCAATGACCTTTTTCATATAGTGGTGGTTGACTTGGTTCAATGTTATTTGGTTAGGCTATAAACACTAGGTTTATAACGCTCCATCTAAATTAGAAAACCTGTACATTTTCACCATCTTTTCAATGCAAAATCTGTATAAATTTGAAATTTTTTTATTTAATACTCTGGTTTTGGATCATGAGCCTGGGTCCACTGTTTGGTCAAGCCGGTTCCAGGCAATATCCCCATGCCGTTTTTGCACATGGCGGACTGACCCGAATCGATACAACGCAAGCCAACATTTATCTTACTTTCACGGGCGGTGACTATAATGATGGCAAGGGGATAGTAAAACGCATTCTTCGACAAAAATCTATTTCCTCCAACTTCTTTTTCACAGGTGATTTCTATCGCAAGAAATCGAACAGATCTTTTATTCGCCAGTTAAAACGAGCAGGACATTACTTAGGCGCACACTCTGATAAACACCTCCTGTACGCCACTTGGGAAGACCGCGACTCACTCTTGGTGACAAGACAGGAGTTTGAGCAAGATTTACGAGAGAATTATCGAGTGATGGCCGAATATGATATTCTTGAGAAGCAGGCTCTTTTCTTCATGCCTCCGTACGAGTGGTATAACTCGAAAATCAGTAAGTGGACCGCCGACCTGGGGCTTCAGCTCATCAATTTCACGCCAGGTACGCGCTCAAATGCCGATTATACCACGCCAGATATGGGTAAGCGATACTGGAGTAGTGATGCTATCTTGAAAAGTATTCTAGATTTTGAAGCCAAAGAAACCAATGGTCTAAATGGATTTATTTTGTTGCTTCACGTTGGCACGCATCCAAGTCGGGTAGATAAGATGTATAAGTTGTTGCCACAATTGATAGAAACCCTTCACCAGAGAGGTTACCACTTTGCTTCCCTTCACAATCTGTGATTATCACTTAAAGCTTAAGCAGTATTCCCTTCTGCGTCAGTACACGTGCTACGACCAGGATCAGCAGTGAAAAGACAATGGCCTTCAAAAAGCCGACCCAACCCACATTCATGAAATCTGGTAGAAAAGTAAGCCCCAAAAGACCATAAATGAAAGGTGGGATGATATAGGTCAATAAAGGATTTTTCCCTGCGGGTTCTAAGAAGGAAGCCCAACTACTCTGGCCTTGGATATCCACTAACCAATAAATGCAAGCGTACAAAATGCTACAAATGCCAGCGCAGTAGAAAGTCCAACTTGGAGTAGCCCGAATCTTGGAAATTCCTTCTATCGGGTCTGTTAAGTATCCCAATATTAACAAGGCTAATCCCAAGAGCACCATGTTGCGAATCTTGCGATTGTGCATGTCAGCCTCTTCGGCCTTAGTCATTAATAATGCACAAAAGACTCCACTTAATACCAATAGTGAATGAGCTAGATGCCCGGATTGACTTCCAATCCAGGAATTGGCTAAAAATGGGATTTGAGTTCTAATTCCAATATACAGTACGCCTAGCCCAGTAAATCCTGCCAGCACGCCCATTCGGCTTTTACCTGTTCCTACATAAACGATGACTGATATTAGGTAAGCCCACCCAATTAAGCCTAGGATTCCCCACCAGCTTGTGGTCATACCGCTTAGGTTTCCAGCTTCCCCTTTGCGGTAGAGAAAGTAGAGTGCGATCAGGATTAGCCATCCTACTCCTTTAAGCACCTTCGCCGTATTGGACATAGTCCCTGATTCATTCCTGCGGTAGTTATTCCAAATCATGACTGCTGCTAGGTATAGCGAAGGGGCCCAGATCCATTTAGGAATTAGGTTCGCTTCGGCATTCATCTCTTCGGAGTTGACCATATATACCCCTAAAATCAGTAAACCTAGCGTTCGTTGAAGCACATGCCACCAAAAACCTTTGGTGTCGCTTTGGGAAAGGCGCCGCTGCACGGCGAAGGGCATAGACATCCCGACGATAAACAAAAAGGCCGGGAAAACAACATCCACAAAGGTCATGCCGTCTACATCTGCCGCAACGTGCTTCATCCAGGCTGGAATTTGACTCACCGCTGCCAGATCATTTACAAAGACCATCATAAAGATGGTGAAGCCCCTAAAGATGTCAATGGATAGTATGCGCTTCATAGATTTACAATTTACTAAGTAGGATCATCATCAAGATGGCGTCAGCAGTGCCATCCATGGTGGGCTCGTTAGTGGAGTAGTCTCCTATATCATCATGATAGACCACAAAATCATTTTGGAAGGCGGCTAACTCATCAGGCTCATGCAGCACCAAGCCTTTTAGATAGTTGTGGATAGTGGCAAAGATAGGGCCATCGATTAAGCCACCAGCTGGAGTTTCCTCTAAAAGCGCGCGTGGGGGGATGTGAACATCCAAAGGCGTCTCACCTCCTTCGGGAATGCCAGTAAACATACTCGTTCCCCATGGATTTCGTCCGAATAACCAATCTCTATGTAGTAGCATCAGAGAGTGAAATTGCTGGTCCCCCGTCATTTTCTCATACAAGATCGCTTGAGTGACAAAGTTGACAATGAGATTGCTAGAACACCATAGGAATGGGACTCCAATTTGAAAATTATTGGTGGTGGAACGGGCGAGTACTCGTTCGATATTGGCGCGATACCAGCTGGCCAGTTGCTGGCGGACTAATTCTGGGGCAACTTCATATAAACTGTAGTGTCCCATATTCATGAAGGGATACAACTCATAATGCATCATCGTATCTCGCGCCATCCAGCCATCATCTTCGATTAGGTAGGCATAATGAATCGCATCTTTGAGAAAATGATCTTCGCCGGTGAGTTTGAAAAGCTCAGCAGCTCCCCACTCCATGTCATCGGCCCAGGTATTCTCATTGTATCGATACGGGGCACCAAAGGAATTGCCCTGCTGAAATCCTTCCTTTTCTTTCCCCAATTGATACAGTTCAATAGCTGCTTTTCGGTAGCGAGCTGCGAAAAGTGAATCCAATCCAGTACTTTCCCATATCCTTGCCCCCAAGGCAAAGGCTGCCGCGCAACGTCCCGCCAGATTAGCTACGCCGGTAGCCTGACTTTTCCATTTGCCTAAACCCTGAGGTTTCCCATTCGCGAAATATGCTACCCGATAAGAATTAGGACCCCAGCCATATTCTGCATGATCTTTATGGGGATATTTGAAGCCTCGATGGTCTCGGTCGTCGGCAATTTGGTGAATCAGCCAATCTGGCTCAGGGTGTAGCTTTAACATCCAATCTAAGCCCCATTTGGCTTCATCCAAGATATCTGGAATGCCATTCTTAGCAGGATGTCCGTAGTCATCCACCTCATCTCCAAATATGTCTGGTGCCTCCAGGTAGGCAAGTAGCATGCGCGCCGTAGCATTGGAACTGGTGATGAGATACTTGAGCTGGTCACCAGCATCGTGCCAGCCTCCACTAAAATCAAAGTAAGTAGAATCGGCTACCGGAGCATAGAATATTCGACCATCGTGCTGGTGACAAACTTCACCGAAGTAAGGATTATATCCGCAACGTTGTTGGCGCATAAAGGCGAGCATGTCCTTTTGATGCCCTTCATACTTTTCACTATTAATGTGGATCTCTTCTGAATATGCTTCTCCGCATCGAATTTGATAGGTACCACTTTGCTCCACTTTGGTGAAATCAAATAGGTATTGCTCGTCAAATTGCCCCCATGTTCCAGCCTCAATCGGCATGGCAGTTGCTTCCAGTAGCACCTTTCCTGTTCGGGTCTCGATCAACTCAACTTTATCTTCAATAGGGGAGGCAGACATCAGTAGAACCACCTTTTGGTCTGAAGGGAGATAACCTAGGATATTATGTCGGAAGTGCACTTCTTGGGTATACGCAAGAGAAGCCCAAAACAGCAATGGCAGTATCAATCGCATAGTTGGTTAGTCGTTTTGTTGTATCGGATGACCCCATTCACATGGGGTTGGATCCGTGCCTGGACAATATACTGGTTCAACAGCTGTAAACGAAGAACAGTCGCTAATTTCGAAAGCTAGAATAGTTGAGGTTATAGTCATATTTGCCACGAAACACTTAATTGCACTACTACAACTTACCATACAATTAAGAATCGGGCCGCTTAAGAAGCCATTTTATTTCCTTAATTTTCGAGTATCATTCAAAAATCACTAGTCTATGAAAAAACTCGGTCTAAGCCTAGGGCTATGGTGTTTCTTGTGTGCTATCGTAGTACAAGCACAGGAGACCTTCCCTCGAAACGATGTCAAGGATGAGCGTTATGAAGCGTTCGCCTTTACCAATGCTAAGATTATTGTCAATGAAAATGAGACAATAGAAAAAGGTACGCTACTCATCAAACAAGGTCAAATTGAGGAGGTAGGCAGTACTGTTCGCATTCCAAAAGGATATACTGTTATCGATCTGAGTGGTAAATACCTTTATCCCTCCTTTATTGATATTTACACCAATTATGGCCTTCCTAAACCCGAGCGAAGCCGGGGGGGCGGCGGCTTTGGTGGACCTGAGCAGATCCAAAGTAAAACAAAGGGGGCATACAATGCCAACGAGGCTATCAGGTCACACTATAATGCTGCCGATGAGTTTGATGTTGACAATAAGAGTGCAGCAGATATGCGGAAGGTGGGGTTTGGAACGGTACTCACCTTTAAGTCTGATGGTCTGGCTAGAGGGTCTTCGGCTCTAGTTACATTAGGAGATAGAGGTGCCAATCGTGCGCTGCTGAACGATAGGGCGGCTGCGCATTACTCCTTTAGTAGAGGAACTTCAACACAATACTATCCCCGCTCATTAATGGGAATGATCTCCCTGTTGCGACAAACCTATCTCGACGCAGATTGGTTTGGTAGCCAAACACCTCGTCCATTCTCTGATCAAAGTTTGGAAGCCTGGATGGATTTGCAATCTCTCCCGCAAATCTTCGAAACCAGTAATTGGATGAATGCATTAAGAGCCGACAAAATAGGTGACGAATTTGGGGTTCAATACATCATTAAAACCTCTACGGATGCTTATCAAAGGTTGGCGGAGATGAAAGCGAGTGGCGCTCCGCTGATCATCAGCGTAAAATTTCCAGATGCTCATGATGTCTCGGATCCTATTGATGCCCAACGCGTATCCTTGGAAGATATGTTGCACTGGGAGCTAGCACCCACGAATCCAGGGCAGTTGGAGGCGAATGATATACCATTTGCAATTACCAGTGAAGGCCATCGCGGTGCTAAAGGGTTTATGGCTAATGTGAGAAAAGCCATTGAATATGGATTGAGTAAGGAGATGGCACTCAAAGCCCTAACGAGTATGCCTGCCGAGATGATTGGTGCTTCCGATAAGGTAGGTGCATTGAAGAAAGGGATGCTGGCTAATTTTTTAATTACCAATGGGGAAATCTTTGATGAGAAAACGATTATTCATGAGAATTGGATACAAGGACAAGTTTTCCACTACAAACCTCTAGCAGCCACAGACTTTAGCGGGAAATATGCATTAAAGATTGGCGATACCGATTACAATATGGAGGTGAGCGGTAAAGCAGGTAGCCACAAGACGAAATTGGTGATCAATGACAGCACCAACATTGATGTGAAGGCTACTTTTTCAAAGGAGTTGCTAAACTTGAATTTCCAGCCTACGCCAAAAGGTAAAGAGCGTATCCGGCTTTCTGGCTGGAGCACTTCAGATGGCTGGAAGGGTAAGGGGCAAATGGAAGACGGGAGCTGGATAGCATGGTCCGCGACACGAACTGGAGACCTAGAGCCGTCTGAAAAGAAAAAACGACCTACAGGAGGAAAATCTGCTGAGAAAGACCTGGGAACTGTTTTGTATCCTTTCATGGCATATGGTACGACTACTAGACCCACACTTGAAAAGATTCTCATTAAAAATGCCACGGTTTGGACCAACGAAAACGATGGTATCCTGACCAACACGGATGTGCTGTTGGAAGATGGTAAAATTGCACGAATAGGCAAGAATCTGTCAGCAAGAGGAGCAAAGATTATCGATGGAACCGGCAAACACTTGACCTGCGGTATTATCGATGAGCACACGCACATCGGCGGTGGAGGCAATGAAGTGGCCACTAATTCCGCCATGGTACGCATCGGGGATCAAGTTAATTCAGAGGATATCAATCTCTATCGCACTTTAGCAGGAGGAGTGACTGCCGCCCAGGTTTTGCATGGATCTGCCAACCCGATCGGTGGACAATCTGCCTTGATCAAATTGAGATGGGGCGCTGCTCCTGAGCAAATGAAAATCGAAGGGGCAGATGGATTCATCAAGTTTGCGCTTGGGGAGAATGTGAAGCGATCTCGATCTCAAAATTCACAACGCTATCCTCAGACCAGGATGGGGGTGGAACAGGTTTATGTAGATGCTTTCACCGAGGCAAGAATGTATGAACAGCGGTGGAAGGATTACAAGGCACTGTCTCAAACTGAAAAGGCTAAGACGGTGAAGCCAAGAAGAGATCTGGCGGTGGAGGCTATATTGGAGATACTAAATGAGGAGCGCTTCATTACTTGCCATTCCTATGTGCAATCTGAAATAAATATGCTGCTCAAGGTAGCCGAGCAATTTGATTTTCGGGTGAACACTTTTACCCATATTTTGGAAGGATATAAGGTAGCCGACAAAATGGCTAAGCATGGTGTGGCCGCCTCTACTTTCTCTGATTGGTGGAATTACAAATGGGAGGTTCGATATGCTATTCCTTACAATGCTGCGATCATGCATAATGAAGGTGTGCTTACTGCCATTAATTCAGACGATGCTAATATGGGCCGACGACTCAATCAGGAAGCGGCAAAGGCGATTAAATACGGTGGCGTTTCGGAAGAAGATGCTTGGAAGATGGTTACCCTAAATCCTGCTAAGATGCTGCATCTGGATGATCAGATGGGTAGCATCAAAGTAGGGAAGGATGCCGATGTGGTACTGTGGACAGATCATCCTATGTCGGTATATGCTCGAGCTGAGAAGACGATCGTTGACGGTATAGTCTACTTTGACATAGCTGAAGATAAGGAACGCAGATTGGCGTTGCAGAAGGAAAGAGCGCGTTTGATTCAAAAAATGATCGGAGCCAAAAAAGCAGGCCGCCCGATGAATAGAATGGGATCAAGTGAAGCCTTGGACATCCACTGTGAGGATGTTTTAGGCGAGCATCATTTTCATGAAGGACATGAATAGTAAGTATTAGAACGGTACGTTTATTGGCATTAACCAAAAAGTTTCTTGGACAGACTTGGTCGAAGAATCATAAAAAATAAGGAATGAAACGATTAATATATATACTGGCTCTACAATTGCTAGGGATGGGAATGGCACAAGCGCAAGTTCCTGTTCCTGCACCGGAACAGCCGGGCCCCATCTTGTTGAAAGGTGGCTTTGCTCATTTAGGAAATGGGCAAGTGATTGAAAATAGTTTAATAGGGTTTGACAAAGGGAAGCTTACATTGGTAGCAGCAGCCAGTACCTCCGTAGATGAAGGTGGCTACACCGTTGTTGATGTAAGTGGGAAACATATTTATCCTGGATTCATCATACCCAATAGCCAATTAGGCTTGGTTGAAGTCTCTTCTGTCCGAGCAATGACAGACAATTCCGAACGAGGCTCCATCAATCCGAATGTACGTTCTTTAGTTGCGTACAATACGGATTCTGAGCATTTACCCACGATGCGCTTTAATGGCATTTTGGTGGCTGAAGCCACGCCTAGTGGTGGTAGAATATCAGGGACATCTTCGGTGATGGAATTGGAAGGTTGGAACTGGGAAGATGCTTGTCACACGGCAGATATGGCTATCCATATGAATTGGCCAGCCCGCATGAGTCGAAGGTTCGATTTCAACACCTTTACCGTTAGCACCGCTCCCAACAAGGATTACGATAAGCAGGTTGCGGAGCTCAAGACTCATTTTAGTGATGCCATCAGCTATGGCAATATGGCTAAAATGGAAACTAATCTGAAAATGGAGGCCATGCAAGGACTTTTCGATGGTTCAAAGATCCTCATGATCCATACCAACGCGGCCAAGGAAATGGTTGAAAGTATAAGAATGGCCCAGGATCATGGAGTTAAAAGAATCACCTTGGTGGGAGGAGCAGATGCGTTGATGGTAGCTGATTTCCTCAAGGAAAATGATATTCCGCTGATCATTCCACCAACGCACAGCTTACCTAATCGAACCGATCAAGCCATTGACCTTCCTTACGAATTACCCCATTTGCTGACGGAGGCAGGCGTGCAGGTTAGTCTATCCCACACTGGGATGTTGGCGAATTCTCGAAACTTGCCTTTCTATGCAGGCACTGCTGCTGCTTATGGAATGGATAAGGAAGAAGCGTTGAAAACCATCACTTCAAATACGGCAAGGGCACTAGGCGTGGAAGATCGACTGGGAACATTGGAAACGGGAAAGGACGCTACGCTTTTCGTTTCCGAAGGGGATGCCTTAGATATTCGTGGAAACCACTTGCTTCACGCCTTTATCAGTGGCAAGGAAGTGGTGCTCCCGAACAAGCAGCAAGCGCTTTACGAGCGCTATTCCAATAAGTATGGGCATAAGAAATAAAGGAATTTCAAAGTTTTAGCTTAGTAGCTAATACACGAAAACGGGCGAGCCAACAGGTAGGTTGGCTCGCCCGAATGTTTTAAAGGGCAATGTGGCAATTTACTCAAACTCCCACTGCCACGCACCCTATCTTTCCACAAACCGGAACAGCTGTAGCAGGATAGCTCTCTACTTATTCTGTACTCTCGCGTCGTGCTATCAGTTCCAATTTGATCTGTTCCACTTGCTTGTCATCTAGTTTGTACCAGAATAATAGGCCTGCCGTCAAAAGATATAAGGCTCCAGGGATCACGGAGAAGGACAGTTTGATCGCCAATATAGACTCTGCTGTTTGTTGGATCGCCTCGCCATCATAGTTGGCAATCGTCAAAAGCCATCCTGCGAGGGCTACAGCAATACCTCCACCAATCTTCTGAGCAAATGTGGTTGCTGAAAAGAATAGGCCGGTGGCACGACGACGATTCTTCCATTCTGAGAAATCCGCTGTATCGGCAATCATGGACCACAATAGGGGAATGGTGGGTGCGATCGCTATTTTAGAGAGGATGTTAATTGTATGTAGCATGTAGAAATCCTCCTTGCCTGGAAGGTATAGCGCCATTGTTAATATACCAGATACAGCCGAACACACTAGGTAAACATCTCGTTTTTCAAACCGCTTGGTGAGCGGAGTAGCAAGGAGTACACCTATGATCAGCGATACGGTTGTCGCGGTATACAGAAGGGTAGCCCCATTCTCATTTCCTATATAATATTTGAAGTACTGGTTGATCACCGCACCTTGAATGTTGATGAGGACAAAAGTGATGATCCCTAGGATAAATAGGATGAGCCATGCTTGTACCCCAAATACGTTCTTCAGGTCCTCCGTCAAATTAGATTTCTGGTTGGCAGGTGGCTTGATTCGTTCCTTGGTCATCAAGAAGGAAAGTACCAGGAGGACAGTGCCCAAAATGGCCATGATTATGGCTATGAATTGAAAAGCTCTACGCTCATGCTGTACAATGATATCTTTCAAACCACCAGAGGTGTCTAATAAGCGCGCCTCTCCCCAATTGTGCTCTTGGATGAAAGCAAAAGCTTGCTCTGGTAAGTTGGCATTTTGGGCATAAAGCAATACCTCATCCATGATCAGGTAATTCTTGAAGACCATGGTGAAGCTCACAATAAACATACCAATGAAACCTAAGAAGAATCTGTACTGATTAAGCTCTGTACGCTCAGCTGAATCTGCGGTCATTACGCCCGATAGGGCAGAGTAGGGCAAATTTACCGCCGTATATGTGGTACTTAGTAAAAGGTACATGATGGCCGCATAAATAACCTTTCCTGTTTCCTCATAATCGGGTGTGGTGAACAACAATACCAGAGAAATGCCCATGGGGATGGCAAACCAGATCATGTAGGGTCGGAATTTTCCCCACTTGGTATTGGTTCGGTCCGAGATAATACCGATCAGCGGATCAGAAATTGCATCCCAGACCCTTGCGACCAACATGATCGTACCAGCCATTGCTGCAGAAATGCCATATACGTCGGTGAAAAAGAAGAAGAGAAACATTCCTGCCATATCCCAGGCGAAATGGCAGGCCGTATCCCCGAGGCCATATCCCAGCTTCTCTCTAAAAGATAATTTAGGTGCTTTAAGCGTCATAAAGGTTCCATTTTGTTGATTGTGCAATACGCAGTTTTTTGCTGCTTTTGTTCTTCCAGTACAGGATGATTTTCTTGTAATTGGCTATTGAGGATTTGGGAAGCAAGAGAAAGTCGGTGTATAGGTTGAAGTGCCAGCGTCCATCCTACACTTCTTACCCCTCAAATTAGGAAAACCTTCCGTAAAATTGGTATTCTGAGAAAAATTAAACATTTTTGTTGAACAATTTTGTTTATGACGAAAATGAATCAAAAAACAAAGGATAAGATTCTGGCCGCTGCGGAGCTCGTATTTCATGAACAAGGCTTTAAGGGAGCTAGGACTACCTTGATCGCCAAAAAGGCTGGGGTAAGCCGAACGATGCTACACTATTACTATAGTACTAAGGAGGACCTCTTTCAGGAAGTCTTGCAGCTTTCCTTCGGCTTTTTCCTACAACACGCACAAAGTCTATTCACCGGCAAAGGGAATCTGAAAACCTTGATTGACCAGCTAATCGATTTGCTTTACGAAGTCTTGACGGCAAAACCCGGGCTAGCCAGTTTTATGGTCAATATCTTAAATGATACACCAGAATTGATCACTGGGCTCCCCATGATACAGGAAGAAAAGCTACCTGCTCGGCTTGATGAATTACTGGACCGAGCTAAGCGAGAGGGGCAAATTAGTACTGAACTAAGCGGAGAAGATCTCTTAATCAATATTTATGGACTATGCGTTATTCCATACCTTACCGCACCACTGATCAAGTTTAAAGAAAATCGATCAGACCAAGAGATGCAAGTCTTCTTGCAGAAGCGAAAGGGGATGATAAAGGCTTTCGTATGGAACGGCATACAAACCTGAAACTAGTATGAAACGAAACCTACTTATCGGTAAAATTCTACTCACGATCGGTGTCCTGGAATTCTTTGGCCCCTTATTAAAGGACACAGGAGCCTCACACCTGATGAACTCAGAATGGGTAGGCCACGCCCGAGTACATTTGGCTTGGTTGTTAGGCTATATGTTCTTTTCGGGACTCGTAAATATCTACTTCATTTGGATTAGAAAGCCTTTCAAGCTTTCTCACCTTTATCTCTCTTGTCTCTGGCAAGCCACCCATCTAGTTGGATTTTGGGCTGGAATCTTATTCGTGCCCTTATATGGCGGTGCTATTGTAGATCATCGCTATCACACACACATACTGGGTGTGGATGAAAACATCTTTGTCTTCGCAGTACTATCCATCGTATTGGTTGCTGCTTACATTTGGATTAAAACGAAGGTAGAGCCTTTTTATAAGTCGGAATTGACGACCACCTGATATGGAAGAGTCCTACAAAACGGATGTCTTAATAATTGGTGGGGGACCTGCTGGCATGTTAAGTGGCATTTACTTGGACCGTTTGGGGGTTTCAAGTATTGTCGTTGAGCGTCAGCTAGCTATTTCCGAGCATCCTAAGGCACACGAGTTGAGCGCTCGTTCTATAGAGATTCTCTACCAATTGGGGTTTTCAATGGAAGAGCTGAAAGCAGAGGCTTCTTCCTATGAAGATGCCTCAAGAATCCTATTTGGGCATACCATCAAGGATATTCTCGGAGAAATCGATCTGCAAGCGGATGGGAATGACGCAAAATACCGGAAACATCTTGCGGCCGCTGAACCTTATCTGAATCTTTCGCAGACAGAATTGGAAAAGATTATGCGTCGCCGATTGAAGGCCTGTAGGCATTCCAGCCTGTGGATTGGCCACCAATGGGAGGGCATGCAGGAGCAAGAAGCAGGTGTGCAGAGCGAGATCTTGGATTTGAATAAGGATCGACGTATCCAAGTAAACAGCAAATTTGTAATCTGTGCGGATGGGGCAGGAAGCCGAAGCCGGCGTACCCTTGGCATTAATATGTTGGGGGAGGATAAAATCGACGACTTTATCAGCGTTTACTTTAAGCATAATCTAAGGGAATACCTGATTAAGCCAGCCAAATTATTCTGGATCATGAATCCGGCTGCTCCAGGAACCTTTATTGCCCATCATATCGAAAAACGCTGGGTGTATCACTTCCCGATCTACACACCCTACGAAAAGAAGGAACAATTTACCGAGCCCGTGCTCAAGCAACGTATACTTACCGCCTTGGGTGATGAAACCATTCCAATTGAACTGAGTTCTATTAGTTTTTGGAGGATGACTTGCCAGATAGCCGAGACCTTTAGAAAGGGTAGAGCTTTTTTGGTGGGCGATGCAGCGCATCGATTTCCTCCGACGGGAGGATTAGGGATGAACTCAGGTATCGGTGATGTACAAAATCTGTGTTGGAAATTGGCATTGGTGATCAATGACCAAGCCGGAGATTCACTCCTGGATTCTTATGAGGCAGAAAGAAGACCAGTGGTTGAACTAAATAGTGAGGAGAGTCTACATAACTACTTCAAAATCTGGGATGTACCTAGATCTATGGGCCTTGATCCTAGAGCTATGAAATGGCAAGCTATGTTGCTCAATAGTAGGTTTGTGCAATTGTTTCCAAAGCGATGGATATCCACGCTGCTGTCCAAGGTGTATACAATGCTCTCGCGCAGGATCTTATCGATTCACGATGATGCTAAACTTCGATCAAAGGTCAAGAAAGCCATCAAGGATCAAACGGACCATTTTGATCGGATAGGATTAGATTTAGGATACTTCTATGAAGACGGGGCGATTGTGAAATCTTTTTCTCCGGACCTTCCGAAGCAGACCGTCAGTCATTATGAACCTTCCTTAGAACCTGGAGCTCGTTTTCCACATTTTTGGTGGTATGATCAAAAGGAAAAGAAGAGTTCTCATGAATGGCTGCATCCAACAAAGTTCAGCTTACTCTGTAGTAAAACAGGCAAAGCCTGGTGGAAAGCACATTCGACACAGTTATCCGAAAAAACTAAGTCTTTAGTCCAGGTATTGGTGATTGAAGATCAATGGAACAGTAATCCAGCAATGACAACGGCAGAAACCTTTTACCCAATTGACAAAGTCCCATTGCTATTGATTCGACCTGATGGGCAAATTGCCTGGCGTCCTGAAAGTTTAGCAGTTGATCTCACAGCCGTTTTTAACCAATTAATTCCATTCTCATGAATGTTAAGAAGATGATTCTAGCAGCTTTAACGGTATTGATCGCAGGTTTGGCCATCTACCTGTTCCGCCCCCTATCCAATATCCCTTCTCCGGCAGTCTTTACTTGTATAGACATCGCTGACGGCTCTTTCATGGCTATGGATAGCCTCCCTAAACCTCAGTTCATCTATGGAATGGGGTTGACCTATAGCCAACATTTGAAAGAAACAGCCGCTGAATTCAATCCAGGGGAACTTCCGCCTATCTTCTACAAGAAAAAGCAAAGTCTGAGCAGGCACGGTGATCAAGTCAAGTTGCCCTCCACAAAGCAGATGATGCAAGCCGCCGAGGAGATGGAAGCGGACGTAGGCGAAAAGTTGCGTGCAGATTTTCAAGATCTATCTCCCATGTTGGATTATGAGGTTGAGTTGGGTTTTGTTCTGCTGGAGGATGTAAGTCGTGCCAACCTCCAAGCTGATGATTTTGTGCCGGCTATTGGATTCTTCATCTCTAATGATCTATCTGCTAGGAGCATTGCATTGCTAGGGGAAGGCACAAATATGCGCTACGAGTACTGGGGAGTATCTAAGAGTTTTCCAGGCTTTCTTCCCGTGGGAGGCCAGGTTTGGATCCCCAATGCCCCTAGCGCAAACACTATCCCTTGCGTTAGAATTGAAACCGTTGTCAATGGAGAAATCCGACAATCTCAAACTACCGATAATATGATCTACACGCCACTAGAGATGCTCAGATTTATTCAACAAAAGTATCCTAATAACCAGCTTAGGAAAGGAGATATGGTGTTGACGGGAACACCTGGCGGTGTGGCTATCGCTACACCCAAAGCCCTAGTTCGATTAAGTAATCTATTGGGATTTGACCGCTATAAAAAGTTGTCCATCAAGCAAGGAGGAGATTTATCTGGCTTTTTGAAGGCTGGAGATGTGGTGGAGGTAAAGGGCGAGGGACTTGGAACCGTAAAGACTACAATTATTTCAGATTAATACGAGAACTGGCTCACTACTGACATTCTCCCTTTTGGAAGGGTAGGTGTAAAGCATGGAATTGCCTAACTTCGGCATCTCATCGATTACGAAGCTTGCAAAAAGCTTCATCATAAAGTAGTGACTGATGTTGGAAAAACTCCTCTCTGTTTGTTTTTGGACCCTATTAGCGGGTACCACTTTAATTGCTAATTCGAAAGGGGAAGAAGATTATCTAGCCCGCCTGTCTATCCCACTTGGTTCGGCCTTAGACGACGTCGAAGAGCGCCCTAATGGTACCATATATTCTAATAGTACAGACCTTGAATTAAGCTATGATTACCAGAACGGTAACCAGAAAATCGGATTGCGTTTCCCATCCATCCCGTTAGTGAGTGGAGTACAGATACAAAAAGCCTACATCCAGTTTACTGCAGATGAAGCGGGTACGGATCCGACCAATTTATCCATCCGTATTAATGAAGAAGACAATGCTGCTCCTTTTACCTTAGCCAATAATAATGTGAGCCAAAGAAATCTCTCGGTACAGGCCATCAACTGGCAGCCTGCACCCTGGTTTACAGAAGGAGAGCAAGGTGTTGATCAGCGAACCCCAGATTTATCGGAATTGATCAATCAAATCCTGAATCGACCAGGTTGGGAAAAAGGTAATGCCGTAGCCTTTGTTATCGATGGTAATGGTACCCGTACCGCAGAAGCATTTGAAGGAGACGCTACCTTAGCTCCAAGGCTAGTTATGGAGGTACTTTTACCTACTCCACAAGAACCTATTACAGGTTTGCTCATAAATGAGTTAATGGCCGCCAATGCCTCTATTAATGATGAATTTGGGGAAGCGGATGACTGGCTTGAGTTATACAATGATAGTGAGGAGCCTATTGAAATTGGTGGTCTTTATCTCACCGATAAGCTTGATCAACTAGATAAATGGCAAATTGCTAGACCACAGATTATTGCCCCCGGCGATTTCGCCTTGATCTGGGCGGATGGAGACGAACAACAGGGAGGCGACCATGCCTCCTTTAAGCTGTCGGCAGATGGGGAGGCACTGGCGTTAGTCCAGAAGATAGGAGCGGAACTTGTGATTTTGGATCAGATTGAATATGGAGAAATATCGATTGATGTATCCTATGGTAGAATTACGGATGGGAGTGATCAATGGGTTTTCTTTGCCGAAGCTACCCCAGCTTCTTCTAATGATGGACAAGCGAGATTTCTCAATGCGGATATTACTTTCTCATTGCAAGACGGGATGTACTTCGGTTCACAGCAGCTAACAATGGAAACAGATGAAACGGCTGCGAATATACATTATACATTAAATGGTAAGAATCCTTCTGAGGATGATCCGATCTACCAAGGGCCGATCACGATCGCCAGTTCTACGGTTGTTAGTGCCCGCGCCTTTAAGCCCGGGTTTGCCGGCCAAAAGACGACTAGGGGCACCTATCTGATTGACGAATCCAGTGATGTATTTCATTTGAATCTGCAAATTGACCCTAAATACTTATGGGATGATGAGACCGGCATGTATGTAACGGGGGAGAATGGAGTCACGGGTTTTTGTAGCGAGCAACCTAGGAATTGGAATCAGGATTGGGAATATCCAGGGCAGGTAACCCTTTTTGAACCAGATGGCAGGATGGCATTTAAAGTAAATGCAGGGGTGAAGATTGGCGGCGGCTGCTCGCGAGGACTTAAAATGAAGAGTTTCAATTTCTTTTTACGAAAAGGTACCTATGGCGATGAGAAGATCGAATATCAACTCTTTGATCAGTTAGATATACATGAGTTTAAACGGTTCAAGATTAGGAACGGAGGAAATGATTTTACACAAATGCTGTTTAGGGATGCGGCAATCCATGAAATTGTTAGAGATCAGTTTGATATGGATATCATGGCTTATCGTCCAGTCCAGGTATTCCTTAACGGAGACTATTGGGGCGTTTACGGCATGCGAGAGTTTTTCAATAAAGATTATCTGGCTTCTCATCATGGAGTAGATCGCGATAACCTTGACATTATAAAGAACCCTTTTGCACCCTGGCGTGAGGTCAAAGAAGGAAATAATGTTGCTTATACCAATTTGCGTGATTTCATTCAAGATAATGACCTAAGTGTGGCAGCAAACTACCGACAGGTCTTGGAGCAGATTGACATGAATGAATTTCTCAACTACTTTCTAGCACAGATCTATCTAGCTGCTTATGATTGGCCTGCTAATAACATGCAAATTTGGCGAGATCGGGATAATGGAAAATGGAGATGGATGTTTTTTGATCTGGATGCAACGACTAATTATGGGGAATGGAGCCTTTCCAATGCACATGATCGAACCTTGGGGCATGCTTTGGTTCCGAATGGTCCCGTTTGGCCCAACGGACCAGAAAGTACCCTGTTTCTTAGGAAATTGCTCGAGAATGATGACTTCCGCCATGAATTTATCCAACGCATGTGTACCTATGTGGAATTGGTATACACACCGGCTCGAGCTAATGAGGTCACGGATCGTATCCAGAGTCAGCTGGAGCCGCTGATGCAACGGCATATATGGCGCTGGTGGAATGTTTATTGGGATTTAGGAGGGGGAAATCCTTCAGGAGGATCAATTAATAACTGGAAAGCCTACATCCATAAGTTCAAGCAATTTTTCGTGGACCGACCAGGACACTTGTACTCCCATTTTGCGGATGAATTCAACTTGGGTGAGCAAGTGGAGCTAAGTATTAATGTGACTGCTGAAACACCAGGGACCGTTGTATTGCATGACAATGACTACCCCCTTCCATTTCAATATGCAGGTACTTATTTTGTGGGGGTACCTATGCGAATTAAAGCAGTTCCTAAAGCTGGCTATACTTTTTGGAAGTGGGCGGAAACCGGTGACCCTAGTCCCGAACTTAGATATATCCCAAACACTAACAAAACCCTAACCCCCCTCTTTGTTCCTGCTGGACCATTTATTACGGAGGTTCACTACCAACCCCTGGAGGGCGAATCTCACGAGTTTATAGAGATACATAATGCCGCTGATACGGGCATGAACATCAGCGGTTTTCGCTTCGATGATGGCGTAGATTTTACCTTCCCAAATAACACAATGCTAAATCCTGGTGAATACATGATCATAGCCAAGGATGCTAATCAGTTTGCTGAAGCCAGTTGTCAAGTATTCGAATGGCAAAGTGGAAAATTGGCAAACGAGGGCGAAACGATACGCTTAGTAGATCCCAGCGGGGAGATCATGGATGAGCTTAGCTATGCACCCGACGCACCATGGCCAAGTCTAGCAGCCGGTGGAGGATCTTCCCTGCATTTAAAGGACAATACCTTGGACAATGATCTCCCAGCTAGTTGGGAAGCCGCGGTAGCTGGAGGAACGGCATGTGGGGTAACCATAACGGACGTAGATGATCTAAGAAATAATTCACTTACCAACTGGAGAATCTTTCCCAACCCCGCCAGTGGCCGGGTCCATGTACTTTGGGAAGGGCATAGCCCTCCGAGCTGGGAAGTTCGTATTTATACCTCTACGGGGCAGCAATTGAAGGTGCTTAGTAGGGTTGGAACTGAGACCACTTTTGATACTAGCCAATTTAGCCCAGGACTTTATTGGGTGCGTTTGACTAGCGGAACCAAACAATCCATAAAACCTTTGATCATTGAGTGATCCACTTTGGGTGGTTCAAGTTGGGTACGTAACCGAATTAAATGTTTAATTGTAGCTTCTCTGCTAAATTATTGCTGTGAATGGCTAATTTGGAGGAAACAGATAGACATGAGACAGCTAACTACTAAGACGAAGCTATTCTATGGACTAGGGTTCTCCGCTCAAGGAATCAAAGATGGATTATTTCAGCTTTTCTTGTTCTTTTACTTCAGTCAGGTTCTAGGGCTTGATCCGGCACTAGCGGGTTTAACTACCTTCATCGCCTTACTATTTGATGCTGTTTCCGACCCGGTAGTCGGAGTACTTTCAGATAATTGGAAGTCAGCAAAATGGGGTCGTAGGCATCCCTTCATGTTTTTTTCTGCAATTCCGATGGGGGTTTCCATCTACCTTTTATTCCTCCCACCAAGCGGTATGGGGCAGATGGGGCTGTTCTGGTGGTTAACCATCTTTACAATTTTGGTGCGACTTTCTTTAACACTGTTTATCGTTCCAGGTATGTCTCTTGGGGCAGAGTTGACTACCGATTATGAGGAGCGGACTTCGGTGACCAGCTATCGAGTAATGTTCTCTGGCTTTATTCCTGCTTTTATTATCATTTTTGGGTTGCTGTTCTTCTTTACACCAAAACCGGGGACGGACAATGGCATGATGAATGCGGATGCTTATCCCGCCTTCGCCCTGTTGTGTGGGGGCTTGATTGTTCTCAGCATACTGATTAGCACGTACGGAACCAGAAATACTATACCGCATTTACCGCAGAGTCATGGTGAGTCAGAGCGAGCCAATTTAAGAGAACTATTGCGGCGTTTTGCTGCAGCCTTTACCCTCAAATCCTATCGTACCCTAGTTCTTTTCATCATGGCTGTCTATATCGCGATCGGGATCGGCGTCGTATTCACGCCATATTTCATCAATTACTATTTCGCTTGGTCTGAAAAAGAGCTAGCCTTATTGCCAATTTCATCTGGGGTAGGGGGCTTACTCTCCTTGATGGTAGCTCCTTTCCTTGGCAAACGCCTGGATAAAAGACGCGGCGTAATCCTTAGCACGTTTTTGATCGCAACTTTCTTTAGCCTACCTTATATGTTGAAGGTGCTTGGGTTATTACCAGGAGATAAAGATCCATTCACTTTACCCTTTTTCATCCTATGTGCCACTATCGGCTACACTTTCCTCTTTGTCGTTTTTAGCCTCACCAATTCCATGATGGCTGATGTAGCTGATGATTATGATCTATTGACCGGGAAAAGAGAAGAGGGCTTATTCTTTTCGACTATGTCCTTCGCTTATAAGTGTACCGTTGGAATAGGATATCTATTTGCTGGAATCTTGTTGAAGCTCATCGCCTTTCCTACTCAAGTAAGTCCTGGTGAAGTACCAAGCGATAAACTGGAGTGGTTGGGGATCATTGGTGGCCCCATCCTCTTTGTAACCTATGCGGCCTCTATTTTTTGGATTTTGTCTTACCCCATCACGAAATCTCGATATCAGGAGATTCGTCAGCAATTACAGGGTCGCTTAACCAGCTAATAAGCTGTGCATTTATGAAGAGACCTAGCATTGTGTAGACCAATATCGTATTCTCATGTCATACAGAATGAAAATGAATGTTTTAAGTTTAATGCTCCTGAGCCTTTTGGTAGCCGTTGCCTTGATTGTGCTAGGAGCAGCCCAGTTTTACTATTCGATCCAACCCAAATTCGAAGAAAACGATATTGATGTAAAATGGACAGCCACTCGGCTCCTTGATACAGCTATAATTGATGTTACGCTACATCCCAGTCTAGAAGAGGAAGCGCAAAGTGTTGGTTATCCAAATATTAATGGACCTTCTTTAGTGAGAGTGCCAGATTGGGTAGAGGCTCCCTTAGGGCGGTACTATCTCTATTTTGCACATCACAAAGGGAAGCATATCAGAATGGCTTTTGCAGATCAACTGGCGGGGCCGTGGACCTACTATGAGGACAGCACTGGAACCAGATCATCGTCGGTTTTACCATTGGGAAAAACAGGCACTCCGTTGAAAGAAGGAGGGAAGACGAACTTGACTACACTACTGGATTATATGGGCTGGTCAGAAGCGATTGCTTTAGCACAAATTGGCCGGACTACTCGCAAGGTCTACAAGGAGAAGCTAGATCAGGATATCAAAACTAGCGAACCCACTACTCCTCATCTAGCCAGCCCAGAGATCGTCGTTGATCATGAGCAAAAACGGATGATCCTATACTTTCATGCAGTGGTAGAGGGAAGCTTACAGATGAGTTTTGTGGCGCAGTCGCGTGACGGCTTGCAATTTGAGGTTATTCCGAAACCCGTCGCCTTGCCTTATATGCGCAGCTTCAGCGGTGATTTTACCAAGAAATTACATGGCCAACATTACTTTCTCACGATGCCGGGAATGCTATACCGATCTACCGATGGCTTCACGGATTTTGAAGTTCGACAAAAATGGCTATTTGATACAGCTGTTCGACATGCAGGCCTATATCTGCAGGGGACAGACCTACATCTCTTCTATACCAGAGTTGGTGATGAACCAGAACGAATTCTGTACACTATGGTAGATGTAAGCTCCCCTAACTGGAAGGAATGGCGCGCTGGACCTTCCCAGGAGTTACTACAACCAGAGAAAGATTGGGAAGGCGCAAAACTTCCGATTCAGCCCTCTTTACGTGGGGAGGTTAGTCTGCAAGTAAACCAACTGCGAGATCCAGATATCTTTGAAGACCGGGACGGTAGTCTGTATTTGCTATATGCTGGTGGCGGGGAACAGGGCATTGGTATTGCGAGTATGAAGTTGGAGTAGGAATAGCAACAAATGCAATTCACTGAGTAGGGGGGAATGCGCTTCTTCTACTCCCTAATAGGAAGTTTCAAGGAAGCCTAGCTAATCTTTTGATATACCTTCATCGCCATTCGGCCGAAGTGGTAAAGTGATCTATTCATAACCATGTAGAAGCGGCCGAATCCTACTTCTTCTCCGCCAAATCTTGCTTTGAACTCCCTGACTCCGTAACGCTCATCTGGTTTCCCCGCTCCCATGAAGTCGAAGTATTCATATCCATTTCGAAATCCATATTCTATCGGAGCCCAGGTAGCTAAAACGCTGGGATGGAGCCCCTTAATCACCCCATCCTTCCCACAAACATACCACTCGTAGATCACCTTGTTCTTGAATATTGGACACAAAATTCCGCCAACAACTTCATCTTTATATTTGATAATGAAGAATTTACAAATGGATGGTGTTTTGTAGAAGTTCACAAATAGCTCGATTCCGGGTAGCGGCTTCTTTACTTTTGCTCGGTACAAGTTCTCCAAGATATCGTAGAAGGCTCTCACCTCTCTCTCACAAGAAGCGTCTTCTACGGTAGCCCCCAATTTTAGGCTAGACTTGATCTGGCGCAATCTGCTATTGCTAACCCGCTTACGGACCGTTTTTTCCTCCTCTGTCCGGACTAGAAAGTTAAGATGCGGCCGAAATTCAAATCCTTCTGTAGCGAAGGTTTTCTGGTAGGCCTTCATATCAAAGAAGTTTCTGAATTCTGTGAAAATGGCCTTTCCACCGGCGGCTTGTTTCAAAGCCCGCAATAGTGCTTTCAGCGCAAGTTCATCTTGAGTCTCATTCGTCCCAGCAAGGAGTGGACCGCCCCACACAATTAACCTCCTTGAAAACCAAGATTTCACATTTCCACCATTAGACTGGAATACGCCTAATAAGGAGCCTACCACCTTACCTTCCTCCCTAGCAACTAACTGGAATGGACTATAACCTCTGACTTTCTTGATAAAATCGAAGAAGATTGGACTTTGAAAAAAATTGCCCTGTTTATGATTGGCTACAAATACTTCTAACTGTTCTTTGTTCGCTAGTTCGTCTTTAACAGTATACAAATCAATTTGCATGAATTTCTCTTGATTAGGGGGCTTTAAGCAATGTTGCTACTGCTAAATCGGATTTGGAACAGGCTTGTCCTACTAGTTTGATAATGATCCAAGACTTGTAGGAGGGAAACTTTGCTGATCAAAGAACCGGGGTACTCCCTAGTATGCCTGGCCCTCATGAATGGGTAGGGAAGTGTAAAGACAGGCCCTACCATTGCAATTCTTATTTACAATTACATGGCATGCAGAAAGCTAATTCCAGGTTTTGGTCTTCATCATTGTGTAGGTAAAAGGGAAGTTGTGCGGGCTGAAGGGCTGTGAAGTCGAAGACTGAAAGTCAATTATGGATAAAGCAACTTTCGTGGACCCATCGCATACCCCCATTTACTGAGATATGAAATTGTTGTCCACCTGATACTTCGTCTGGCTGCGAGCCAAAGATCATCACATAACCATAGAGTTTATGAGCTAACATAGGGATACATTTACTACTAAAAATCTGATTAGGGAAAAGGTCTAACCGGGATCTATGGTTAAGATCAGGCCGGCTGACTTGGAGGTGGGTCGGTAGAAGTGTTCTAGATAGAACAGGGCCTAAATGTACGCAGCTTGCCCTGATTAGGAAAGGACAGAAAACAGGATCTGGATAGCTTGTGGATGAGCTACTACAAGACTATAAGTATGAAATAACAATTGATTTTTAGATAGTTAAGGTGGCTATAAACTCAAGATGACTTCTAGATCAACCGGTGACTGTAACGAGTTGGTCAGCAATCACAAGGGCGTTTATGGATTAACTGCTACTTTTCTTGGGGCCAGTAGGGGTAAATGTTAGAATTAGAATTTTGGATTGTCTAGATGCTTCTGTGATAATAAATAGCTGTTTTCGGCTGAAAAGCGCATGTAGACTGGAATAGATTGTCGCGTATTATTTTGCTTGTTCATGGATGATTTACCTAAAAGATGACTTCTGTGTAGTTTTTGTCTAGTTAATTTTTACCACTTTTCCTGCTTAACTCAGCAATTTTGAACTCGTCATCCCTGCAACAGAATGGTTAGGTTCTATGCTGCTCATAAGTTGTAGCCTGTTACAAACTAACCGGAGAACTTAACTGTAATTAACGCCTAAGCTTAGACAATGAAGAATTACCAACTTTTTATTAATGGACAATGGACGGCCAGCAGTACGGGTCAGACCGATGACATCATCAATCCGGCTGATGAAAGCCTGGTGGGGCAGGTCCAGATGGCTTCGGAGGCAGATGCCGAGAAGGCCCTCCAGGCTGCCGAAGCTGCCCAAGTGGCATGGCGCCGGCTGCCCGCCCGTCAGCGTGCCGATCTTTTGCGCGCCTTCACCAAGGAGATTCAAGCCAACCGGGAATCACTAGCCGAATTGATCACCAAAGAACAAGGCAAACTCTTTAAAGTGGCCCAATTCGAAGTAGACGTCACCTGCTCCTTTATCGAGTACGCCTGTGACTGGGCGCGACAGATCGAAGGCGATATTATTCCTTCTGATAACCCGAATGAGCAGATTATGATTCATAAAGTGCCAAAAGGGGTAGTGGTGGCCATCACCGCCTGGAACTTTCCACTGGCCCTCGCTGGCCGGAAGCTCGGCCCAGCTCTGGTAACGGGAAATACAGTAGTATTAAAACCTACACCAGAAGCACCTCTTTCCACTTTGGAACTCTGCAATATTGCCAAGAAGGCTGGCATTCCCGATGGTGTAATCAATATGATCACGGGAGGAGTAGAAGCAGGAAAAGCCTTAGTAGAAAGCCCCATTACTAAAATGGTGACCATGACCGGAAGCACGCCGACCGGGCAAGCAATTGCCCGTTCTGCGGCTAGAAACCTGACCCATGTTCAGTTGGAGCTGGGCGGTAAAGCCCCTTGTATTATTTTTGAAGATGCGGATCTGGATATTGCGGTAGAAGGGGCCTTACATTCTCGTTTTGACAATTGTGGGCAGGTGTGCACTTGCAATGAAAGGATGTATGTCCACGAAGCGATCTATGATGCTTTCATGGAGCGATTTATGAAACGCGTGGGAGAACTAAAGCTAGGAAATCCCATGGAAGCCAGCACGGATATTGGACCCAAGATGAATCAAGCTGGGGTAGAACACCTTGAGGCCTTGGTGGCCGAGAGCGTGGCGGCAGGGGCTACTGTACTAAGTGGTGGAAAGCGCCCGGCAGGAGCTGCCTTCCAAAAAGGATTCTGGTATGAACCTACCATCTTGGCTGGAATAAAGCAGGATATGCGGATAGTCCATGAGGAACTTTTTGGTCCGGTTCTGCCAATCATAAAATTCAAGACCTTCGATGAGGCAATCCAGTATGCCAACGACTCTGCGTTTGGTTTAGCTGCCATGATCTTTACCAATGATATGAATAAGATTATGCGCTTAAGTGATGAATTGGAGTTTGGAGAAATCTACGTGAATCGCGGGCATGGCGAGCAACATCAAGGCTTCCATAATGGACTGAAATTGAGCGGAACTGGAGGCGAGGATGGCAAGTACGGCCTAGAGCAATATTTAGAAAAGAAAACCACCTACATCAAATACAAAGCGTAGATGAGCACAACAATAAAGAATATCGACGTTCAGCTTTTTCAAGTTCCATTGCCAGAGGTCCTCTCTGATGCCAAACATGGGGATCATACGCATTTTGAGCTGGTGACAGCTACCATACAATTGGCAGATGGTAGTGAAGGTACAGGCTACACTTACACAGGAGGCAAAGGAGGGTATGCCATTAAGGCCATGATCGAAAAGGATTTGACTCCAGCATTAATTGGACAAGATGGAACGGATGTGGAAGGCCTCTACGACTTCATGGAGTGGCATATTCACTACGTAGGGCGAGGAGGTATCGCTTCTTTCGCTATCTCGGCAGTGGATATTGCGCTTTGGGATATTCGGTGCAAGCGAGCGGGGCAGCCCCTGTGGAAAATGGCAGGAGGGGCCAATTCGACCTGTCGAGCCTACTGCGGAGGCATCGATCTTCAGTTTCCGCTAGATAAATTACTACGGAATATCGAAGGGTACTTATCAAGTGGCTTCAATGCCGTGAAAATTAAGATCGGCAGAGAAAAGTTAGAAGAGGATATTGAGAGAATAGCGGCGGTTCGAGCTTTGATTGGAGACGACATCACCTTCATGGTAGATGCCAATTATTCCATGACGGTCGAAGAAGCGATCAAAGCAGCCAAAGCTTTCGAACAATACAATATCTATTGGTTCGAAGAACCTACCATTCCTGATAACTACCTAGGCTACGCGGCCATCGCGGATGCCACCGGCATGCCCTTAGCCATGGGTGAGAACCTGCATACCATCCATGAATTTGGCTATGCTTTTGAACAATCTAAGCTCTCTTTTATTCAACCGGATGCTTCCAATTGTGGCGGGGTTACGGGCTGGCTGCAGGTGGTGGACTTGTCGAGAAAATACGGCGTGCCAGTTTGTTCGCACGGGATGCAAGAGCTGCATGTGAGTTTAGTTTCAGCCCAGTCAAATGCGGGTTGGTTGGAAGTACATAGTTTCCCAATCGATCAATACACAAAACGACCTTTGGTCGTCGAGAGCTATCGAGCCGTTGCTTCTGATGAGCCTGGGGTGGGTGTTGAATTTGACTGGGTTAAGTTATCCCCTTACAAGGTAGACTCAATGCTCAACTTCAAGAAAGTGATGTAGGCAGTAGCATTATTGAGATTGGGTAAATGAGGCTTTTGGTCTAAACCCTAACAATAAATTTTCTAGTCAGTATTAAGTAGAAAGGAGTACGAAATCTCCTTTCCTTACCAAATCCTATCCACTTCAAATAGCCATTTCCCTAATGAGCTTATGAATGAATAGTTAGGAAAACAAAACAAAACCAATAATTATGATTGAAGGAATAATTTGGGCCATTTTTGCAGGCCTTATGCTCGGGTTATATGCCCTTCCAGAAAAGTTCACCAAAGACTTTAAGTTTGAAAACACCTGGGGACTCTTCTTTATGCTCACCATGTTTCTTGTCCCTGTAATCGCTTCCTTGGGGCTAATCAAGGGATTTGGGGAGGTTTTTGGTGCCGTTTCAGTTGATATTTTATGGAAGATGGCGGGAGCCAGCTTCTTGTGGGGAATAGGTGTGATGATGTGGGGCAAAGCCATTAACCACATTGGACTATCACTTGGTTTTTCACTTTTTATCGGGACCGTAATTCTAATTGGTTCCATTCTGCCCTTTCTAGTAGATGGTGTGCCGGAAAGCAAAGCTTTTATGACCATCATGGCAGGGATTGTGGTGGTATTACTGGGAGTGATTGCCAATGGGAAAGCGGGTTTGATTAGAGAGGCGGATGAGGTGGCCGCGAAAGATGTGAAGATAGATAATAGCAAACAAGGTTCTATGCTAACGGGGATTATGATCGCCGTGGTAGGTGGTTTACTGGCCACGGGCTTTAGCTATGCTAATGCCGTAGGTCGCCCGCCCTTGCACGAAGCAGCTCAGGCTGCAGGGAACGCAGATTGGGTGACGGCTGTAGCGGTAATGTTCCCCATCTTCATTAGCGGTGGAATTGTAATGGCCGTTTATTTTGGTTGGCAATTGAGTCAAAAGAAGGCTTGGGGTAGTTTCAAAACACCTCACTTCAGTAAGAACTTCGGGCTGATCCTGATTATGGCCATTTTCCATTATGCGGCTTCCGCAGTATTTGCCTACGCGGCTTTCAAGTTGGGTAATGTTGGCAATACCGTAGGGTATGCCATTTTCAATACGGCATCAGTGGCTACCGCCATTTTAAGTGGCATTGTGACAGGGGAGTGGATTCAAGCCTCCAGTAGGGCCAAAAACTATTTATATCTCGGGTTGGCGTGTATGGTGGTAGGAATCATCATCGTAGCTGTTGGAAATGGCCTGGCAAGCTAGGAGGAAGCTGCGCCCATAGCCAACATATAAAAGGATAAAAAACAGAAAGCAAAATGAAGAAAGTAATCACCTTTGGTGAGATTATGTTGCGATTGACTCCTCCGGGGCATCGTCGATTTTCGCAGGCCAGCCAATTTGATGTGGTCTATGGAGGAGGAGAAAGCAATGTGGCGGTTTCGCTAGCTAACTACGGTCTATCAACAGAGTTTGTCAGTTGTTTGCCTGCCAATGATATTGGTGACTGTGCTTTGATGGCTCTTCAGAAGTACGGAGTAGGTACGCAGTATATAGCGAGAGAAGGGGAGCGATTGGGAATTTATTTCTTGGAAATTGGTGCGGTGAGTCGAGGTAGTAAGGTCGTCTATGATCGAGCACACTCAGCTATTTCCACGATGAAACCGGGTACAATTGACTGGGATGAGGTATTTCAGGATGCCCAGTGGTTTCATTGGACTGGCATCACCCCTGCCATATCTCAAAGCGCTGCCGATTGTTGTTTAGAAGCTATTGAAGCTGCCAATCGATTGGGGATCACAGTTTCAACGGATCTCAACTACCGCAAAAACCTCTGGAAGTACGGTAAAGAGCCATCGGAAATTATGCCTGCCCTCGTGGCCGGCTGCGATGTTATCCTTGGAAATGAAGAGGATGCTGAAAAGCACTTCGATATCCATCCTGAAGGCGTGGATGTCACCAAAGGAGACACGGTTGACGCACAAGCCTATATCTCAGTCGGCCAGCAACTAATGAAGCGGTTCCCACGTGCAAAGAAAGTAATTGTAACCCTTCGGGGATCAATCAGTGCTTCTCATAATACTTGGACAGGTGTCCTTTACAATGGCAGAGAACTACTACATGCCCCTACCTATCAGATTACTCATATCGTGGATAGAGTAGGGGGTGGAGATAGTTTCATGGGGGGCTTGATCTACGGACTAATCAACTGGCCGGAAAATGATCAACGGGCGCTCAATTTTGCAGTAGCTGCTTCTTGTCTAAAACACACGATTTATGGGGATGCCAATCTAGCTACCGTAGACGAAGTCAAAAAACTGATGGATGGAGATGCTAGCGGTAGAGTCAGTCGGTAGTCGGCACCCCTATTGATGAATCTTAATAAACAAGAATACGTGAAAACGAGCGAAAATCGATCCTAAGTCCGGCGGATAACCGCGTGTGGGATGGAGAGGAGGATAATCGCTTCAAGGTGCTCAAAAAAGGAGGTTTTGATAGCCATAAGGTACACTACCCCTTCCTACTAGCCTACAATGGTGGCATTGCTTCCTTAATCACCACTGATGGACCAGAAAAAAATACCATCCAGTGGTCTCCGGATGGTATCGATTTCGAGATTATGTCAGTGATCAAGGGCGCCCCACATGCCATTGGGCTCAATCGTAGCCTGGATACAGAAGGAGCTCCCTTTGGTGCCTTGGGGTGGGGGCTTACCCATCAGTATAAAACCTAGGCTTACCAATATATCCGACGTTTCCATGGTTAGCGTAGAACTACGCATGTAGCAAAGGGAGAAAGTGCGAGTAAGTAGAGCATCAACCGATACCTCCGAAGTCCGCAAGACATCGGAGGTATCTACACTAATTTTTGGCTTTCCTGAACTAGAAGCGTAAAAAGGAAGCTAAATTGCAGAAGGGACAGCCTTTCAAATCAAAAATTGCCCTTTATGCGACTTACATACCTGTTCACCCTAGTTTTAGCTATCCATACTTTTCTTCCCGCGCAATCGACGCTTCGTATCCTTAATTTTCAGGGGGATAATGGCTTTCAACACGACTCCAAGGATGAAGCCCTACAAATGATCAAATTGTTGGGAATCGTGAATGATTGGGAGGTAATGACTACGGCTGATATTGGCGTGTTTACGGAAAGCCGATTGAAGAATTTTGATGTCTTAGTATTCAACAATAATTGTGGGACAGATGGACCTATATTTAATAAGGAAGCGGCTCAAGCTTTACAAACTTATATCCGGAAAGGAGGCGGTTTTGTAGGCATTCATTGTGCCGGTGCTATTTGGAAAGAAGAAGAAGGCTTTCAGGAATGGTATGCTGGACTAATTGGGACGACTCTAATCGCACATCCCGAAGTACAGCCCGCTACTTTAGATGTAGAAAATGGATCTCATCCGGCTACAGCACATCTACCTAGTCGATGGGATATGAAGGATGAATGGCATATCTTCTCCAGCAATCCTCGCAATAAAGTAAACGTGCTTATTTCTCTTGATGAAAGTACTTACACGGCAGACAATGGATTAAAAATGGGGGGAGATCATCCTTTCACTTGGTATCACTACTATGACGGGGGGAGATCCTTCTTTACTTCATTAGGACATGCAGAGTATACTTATAAGGATGCTAATTTTCAGAAGATGATCGAGGCAGGTATCAAATGGGCAGGAAAGCGTTCTGCTGAACCTAGGGTATTTCCTGATTATGGCTTACTGCTAGATCTTGATGCGGATCATGGGGTAAAAGCAGTAGAAGGAGATCGGGTAGTCCGCTGGACCAATCAGGTTCTAGGGTCGAGGGCCAAGGACTTTGAACCTCATGACTACGGGCTTCGATTGCGTAAACCTGGATCTGGTCGCCCATTATTAAAACGAGCATGTGCTGATTTAAATGGCCACAATGCCATTGCTTTTGAGGAAGATGAATTGATCAACCAAGAAGAGGATGCCTTTGATTTTTTGCTGCGTGGCAGTGGCTATACCTGGATAACAGTAATAAAGCCCTATCCAACGGCCGATCCGGACGGGAAAACTGAATTTGGACTCTATAGATTAAAGGATGTCAATTCCTTTATGGGAAACCTTCGCAATGGCGGTCGCTATGAGGGTCTTTGGGGGTGTTTTGATGATGATCTCACCATCTGGTGTGGATCTCGTTCAGGGGTAACCTTTGGCCGATTTGACGAGAACAATCCTAAACTGTCAGGTCCTCAGCTAGACCCCAATCAATTCTATATTATTGCTGCAAGAATGGGTGCAGGGATTGGTACTGTCGAAATTGAACTCTTTGTTGATACACCTATGGCCGTGGCTCAAATCGAATATCCTGTTAGCCAAACCGCTAATCCTTCAAAATTGGCGATTGGAACAGAACGAGATGCGACCAATCATCCAGGTTCTGAATCTTTTGATGGAGAAATAGCGCGCTTCATCATATATGAGCGCCCTTTAGCAGATCGGGAACTAGAGGAAGTGATGAAGTATTTGAAAAAGACCTATGGACTGGAGCAAAGGTGAATTGTTTGAGGACTAACCTTGTACCAATTCTATTCAGTTTTCTAAAGGAAGTCAACTATGATCGAAAATATGCTGAAGATGACTTGTTTGCTACTCGGATTAGCTTGTCTAGGTGTGAATTGTAGAGGCAATGATCAGCAGGAACAGTCAGCTCCAAAATTGAATAAGGATTCGATCCATCTACAGGATTCAATCCGTCTAGCTTGGTCTTGCACAGCCCCGTTTGAAAAGGTGGAAAGTGTGGTGTACGATCGGAAGAGAGCCTGTGTCTACGTATCGAACGGCAAAGATTATGGGATTGGTCAAGCTGGTTTTATCTCTAAGGTTGCTATAGAAGGGAAGGAGGTGGATCTTAAATGGATTCAAAACCTTAATCGGCCCACAGGAATGGCAATCTATGGTGATAGCCTATATGTGGCAGATGTGAATGCCCTGCTAATCATTGATCTCAATTTGGCTGTAGTAGTCGAGCGGGTGGAGGTATCTATAAAGTATGGTATAAATGATGTGTCGGTGGGGGAAGATGGGACCGTATTTGTGACAGCCTCTGCCATTCATGCCGTATTGAAGTTGGTGGGAGACCGTTTGGAAATTTGGGCCCAAGATGCTGAAATTTTGCAATGGGCCAACGGAGTACAGGCCTTAACCAATGAGGTATGGGTAGGAGGAGAGCATTTGGTTCGTTTAAATTTGGAAACGGGTGAAAGCTTGCGAATGGAAATGGAGCCAAGGGTACGTGATTTTGAAGGGATCAGTTATGTAGATGCAAGAACCATCTTGGCTACGACCGTGGAAAATAGTGCCTTGCACCGAATTCAAAATCAGGAGTCTAGACTTTTATTACAGCCTGAAGGTTACTTTGGAGATTTAGAATACATTCCAGAGCTAAATCAGTTGATCGTTCCAGAGGGGAACCACCAAAGTATGATCTATTCGGTGAAATGCTATGAGTTCCAATGGTAGTTTTACGTTATGGTGACAATGGCACCAAATGAAATCGCAATAAAGGTCAGATTATTAGGGTTTTAGGATACCTTAGTTAAGGTAAGATCTAAGCTAATTGAGTTCAAATCTAGTCCCTTGGTACATGCCTTTCGACACGTCTGACTCTTCTTTACGGAATCCAATCATTAAGAACTAAATTCATAGTCAATTTCTTCTAGTTCGAATTTAGCATAGCTAAAATCTCCAGCGGAAAGATTCCAAACTGCCTCCGCGAAAAAGGGAATCTGCATCCCGTTCACTTCGCGATAGTCGTGACAATGGGCTGTCCATTCCTCGAGATGGTTCTCATCCATGTATCGCTGAGCCTTGAAGTGGGTAATTTGGCCTAACTGATTAAAATGAAAGACACCTTCCGCTTGGATATGTTCATCCTGGTACAAAACCTTGGCGGATTGCTCATCAATCGGAAGCCAACTGAGATTATCAGAGGGGAGTAAGGCAGTAGGAAACCATACGGCTTCCGCCAACCAACGAAGAAATTCTCCTTGATCCGTTGCTTTCCCCTTGGCATTCACCACTGGGATCAGAGAGGCAATCTTAACGACCAAATTCCCTTTCCCATTGATGTATTTATCAATAGCGGAAGCCCAACCCAGCTTTCCACTCCATAAGAATCCAGGAGGAGAGCAAGTGAAATATTCTTCTCCGCGAATATTTTTCCATCCTTGCTTAGCAGAAGTTCTAAACTGACCTCTATGTTTAAGGGTAACTTGTTGGATGTAAGCCTGTCCTTCTCGCAGGGCATATCTGAAGTAGCGCTGGACGGGTACGGGAAGCCCTTTAAGATTACTTGTAGTATAAATGGCGGGAGTTGCCTTTTGACTAGCTCGGTATAGCTCCTGCAAACCTAGTTGGATATTGCTTGGTCTACTTAGTTGATTTCCAGTTTTCAACAGTAGAAGGATTGGTACTAGAACTAACAAAACGGTGATACTTGTAACCATTGTTTAGCCTTTTCGTTTGTTTTTACAAAGTAAAGGAACCAGGTGAGGTCATGTAATGATCAAAGTCACCAGTAGAACTGATTGAGCTTACCTTTATCGAGTTCTCTAATCTTGGTCAGGATGTGGCAGCCTTTTGATAGCGCGTAGGAAAATCAGATTTTATGACTTTAATCCAACACGATTTTCTGGCTTGACTGATGCTAATTATAGTACCTTTGGGTTCCATTTTTAAACAAGTAACTTCCTAGATACCTTTTTAGGCCGATATTCCACGAGTGATGGATGATTACAGCCCGAAGGCGGGTAGAGCACAAAGTCATGGTTTCAGGCAAATTGGAAAGGAGATATCTGGGATTTAACAAAAATTGATGAGGGAAAAAAAAGCCATCCTCCTAGCAGTCGCCGAGGAGGTATTTCAGCAGCGAACGGAAAAAGATTGGTATCTCTCCAAGTTGGATCGGTTACTTCAGGGAGCTCCCCCCGCACAATTTTATCTGACTTTCAGCAGCGCTGCGCGCAAAACATCCAAAGATTCACTACAGCTGACTGAAGATCAAGTCCGTCGGATGCAGGCTATTCAACCTGCCTTTAACTTATCCACCTGGACGGTAGATGAGCTGGCACGTGTAGCTTTTATGAGCTGTTTGCCAACGGAAAATAATCAAGCTACTCTAGGTAAGCTGATCGATGCAGCGGATATGAGGGAGTCTGTAGCTCTTTATAAGGGACTAATCTTTCTGGACAATGCTGAGGAATTCACACTCCGAGCCATTGATGGCCTCCGAACCAATATTTCTCACGTTTTTGATGCTATTGCCTTAGATAATGCATTTCCTACGCAGTATTTCGAAGAGGATCCCTGGAATCAGATGGTCCTCAAAGCCCTCTTTATGCAGCGGCCGATCTACCGGATCTGGGACTTAGATGAGCGGAGAAATAAGACCTTAGCATTGATTATGCGGGACTATGCGCAAGAGCGCTGGTCGGGTCATCGTCAGGTTAGTCCTGAGTTATGGCGTAGCGTAGCTGGTTATGGAGATGAGAATTTCCTGCCAGAATTCGATAAAATGCTCAAAAGTGAATACGAATTAGAACAATTTGCCGCTGCCAAAGCTATAATAGAAAGTAAACTTCCTCAATCTGAATCCATGCTGCAGGCCGCGGGTATAAACAAGGATAGCCTTCCTTCCTGGGATGAAATTGGTCGGCAGGCAGAAATTGAGGCTAGTAATTAAACACTATTATCTATAAAATAACAGCAGTTACCATAATCAAATACTTATGAATTTTATTGATCCACACATACACATGATCTCGCGTACTACGGATGATTACGAAGCCATGCGTAGAGCGGGAATTGTGGCGGTGATTGAACCTGCCTTCTGGTTGGGGCAGCCGCGTACCGAAGTCGGTTCCTTTAAGGATTATTTTAGCAGTCTGATAGGTTTCGAACGCTTTCGGGCTAGCCAGTTTGGCATTCGCCACTATTGCACCATCGGGCTCAACTCCAAAGAAGCTAATAATGAAGCTTTGGCAGAACAAGTGATGGAACTGTTGCCCCTTTTCGCGGCAAAGGAAGGTGTCGTAGCTATTGGAGAGATTGGATATGATGATCAGACGAAAGCTGAAGACAAATTTTTCCGTCAGCAAATAGAATTGGCCAAGGAGCTTGACATGCCGATCATGGTACATACCCCACATCGAGACAAGAAGCGAGGAACCAGCCGAAGCATGGATGTGCTGGAGGAACATGGCGTTGATCCGTCCTTGGCCGTGATTGACCACAATAATGAAGAAACGGTCAAGGAAGTACTGGATCGCGGATTCTGGGCTGCTTTTACCATTTATCCGAATACCAAGATGGGGAATGAACGAATGGTGGAAGTTGTTCGTCAATATGGTTCCAATCGAATTATCGTTGATAGTTCGGCGGATTGGGGCGTAAGTGATCCCTTATCAGTGCCGAAAACAGCTGCTTTGATGTTGGAAAAGGGCTTGAGCGAGGAGGATGTACGTCTTACTTGCTATCAAAATGCCTTAACGATCTATAGCCATAATGGGGAGATGAAGGAGTCGGACTGGAAAGATGGTTTTGATGTAAATCAGAATGATTTCTTCGAAGGGAACCGTGTCTTGCGTGGGCAAGAGGCTAAATCCGGGAGATCCACCAACATTGTCGAAAACTAATGGCCCATTCGAAGCTAAGGCTCTATATCAGCTTTGTACGACCTGCTAATGTCGTAACAGCTATTGCCGACGTCATTGCGGGTGCAGCCATTAGTGGTTTTTTGTCAGGCGGGCTTACGGAGCCAATGCCATTGCTTTTGCTCGTCTTATCTACTGTCGGACTCTACGGTGGCGGGATTGTTTTCAACGATATTTTCGATTTGAAGCAAGATCAAATAGAGCGACCAGAAAGGATATTACCGAGCGGAAAATTGAGTGTAAACACCGCCATTACTTTTGGCAGTATTTTGCTGCTAATGGGCGTTTTGGCCGCCGCTCTTGTGTCATGGATTAGTGGTGCTATTGCTTTTTCGGTAGCGGTTTTGGCACTTACCTACGACAAATTTAGCAAACACGTACAGGTCTTAGGGCCGCTCAATATGGGCCTTTGCCGGGCAGGAAACTTAATGCTAGGCGTTAGTATTATTCCTGCTGCTGTAGGTGAGTTTTGGTGGTTGGGTATTATACCGGTACTGTTCATCAGTGCGGTTACCTTGACCAGTCAAAAGGAGGCAGAAGGTAACAATAAAGGATCAGTGACTTTAGCTCTAGGACTTGATGTGGCTATCTTAATTATCTTATTGTTATTGGTTAGGCTAACGGATTTTCGCTTGGAGCTGGCCGCTGTGTTCATGGCCATGTGGTTTTTGATGAACGCTTCCGCCAAATACAAGGCCATCACTCATAATGTGCCCAAAAATATTATGAATGCGGTACGTATGGGCGTATTATCGCTCATTCCGTTGGATGCCGCAATGGCGGCTGGTTTTTCCGGGAAACTTTGGTTAGGCTTGGTGGTGTTGCTACTCTTGCCTTTATCCATTGCTTTAGCTAAAAAATTCGCAGTAACCTAATATTTGAAATGAGGTTCTCATGATGAATACAATCACTCAGCAGTTCTCTATACCTTATCAGTATCAGATCCATTTTACCGAGGCGCTCTTTGCGACTTCAAATGCTTTGTTAGCAGAAATTATACGCGGAACAGATAAGCGCTTGCCTGCCAAACTTGGTGTCGTCGTTGATTCAGGGGTAAGCGATCATCACCCCGAGCTAGCGCAAGCAGTAGTCGATTACTGTGAACACTATGCTGATACTATTTCTCTCTGTGGAAGTCCATTGCAGGTACAAGGGGGCGAGGATAGTAAGAATACCTTTGCTTATGTGGAGCAAGTATTGGAGTTGATTAATGACGGAAAGATCGATCGCCACGCTTTTATCATAGCCATTGGCGGTGGTGCGGTGCTGGATATGGTAGGCTTTGCTGCGGCCATCGGGCATCGAGGAATCGGGATAATTCGAGTGCCAACGACCGTTTTATCCCAGAACGATTCTGGGGTAGGGGTAAAGAATAGTATCAACTACTTCGGCAAGAAGAACTTCCTGGGCACTTTCGCTCCTCCCGTAGCGGTGATCAATGATGCTCAATTCTTAACCACTTTGGATGATCGTCAGTGGCGGAGCGGAATATCAGAGGCGGTTAAGGTAGCCTTGATTAAAGATCTATCCTTTTTTGAATGGATAGAAGATAATGCAGCACAGCTTGCTGATCGTGCCTTGCAGCCTATGCAATATTTGATCCACCGTTGCGCAGAAATGCATACCGATCATATTGGGGGAGGAGATCCTTTTGAAAAAGGCTCCTCCAGACCGCTAGATTTCGGACACTGGGCCGCTCATAAATTGGAGCAGCTGTCCAATTTTGAAGTATTCCACGGGGAGGCTGTAGCCATTGGCATATGTCTAGATGTTGTGTATTCTCACCTACTTGGGTTGATCGATGTGGAAGCGACACACCGCGTACTCAAGTGTTTCAGCACTTTGGGTTTTTCGTTGACGCACCCGCTATTGAGTGGACCAGAAAGTCCCCATGGCCTAAATCCTGAGCTGACCAAAGGACTTGATGAGTTCCGAGAACACCTAGGTGGGCAATTGACTATAATGCTGTTGGAGAGTTTGGGGAAAGGTGTGGAATATCACGAAATGGATGAAAAACTGATCGGGGCAGCCGTGAAATACTTGGAAGAATATACCGTGGCTGAGCCTGCCTAAAATACAGGATACTATGAAACTTCAAAATGGGGCCCACCTCAGTTATTGCACCAATATTCATGCCGGTGAATCTTGGCCTGCCGTTTTCGAAAGCTTAAAGGAGTATTGTCTGCCCTTGAAGGCCGCGCTGAGTCCGGATCAACCATTTGGTATTGGATTGCGATTATCGAACGAAAGCAGTGTACTGCTAGCAGAGCCTGCTCACTTGCAAGCGTTTAAGCAGTGGTTGGAGGATAACGACTTATATGTGTTCACGATGAACGGTTTTCCGTACGGCGCATTCCACTTTGCGGTTGTTAAGGATAAAGTACATCAACCAGATTGGACCACTAATGAGCGATTGGAGTATAGCAAACGGCTATTTGACATCCTAGCTGAATTATTACCAGCAGGCTTAGATGGCGGTGTTTCTACCTCTCCACTTTCATACAAGTTTTGGCACGAAACGCCTGAAGCGCTGGAGCAAGCCAAACTTGACTCCTGCCAAAACATGATTAAGGTAGCTGCTCACCTGGTCCGTCTCAAGGAAAAATATGGTAAAAGCCTACATTTGGATATCGAACCAGAACCTGATGGAATCCTAGAAGATTCTGCTGGCTTTATCCACTTTTACAAAGAATATCTGCTGAAGCAAGGGAAAGTGCAGTTGGCTGCCGAACTAGGATGCAGTCCTTCAGAGGCGGAAAGTCATATTAGAGAACATCTTCAGTTATGTTATGATGTTTGTCATTTTGCCGTTGGTTTTGAATCCCCAGCTAAGGTGATCGAAGCCTTAGATCGGGAAGGGATCAAAACAGGTAAGATCCAGATCAGTGCCGCACTGAAAGCCATATTGCCGCCAGTCGCCTCTTTACGCCAGCAGATCAAGGAGGAACTTAGCCCATTTAACGAATCTACTTACTTGCATCAGGTCACCATGCAAGATCAATCCGGAAACCTGGCTTACTATCCGGACTTGGTCGATGGCTTAGCACAGCTTGAGGATTCAAAATGGCAGGAGCTAAGAACCCATTTTCATGTTCCCATATTTGCCGAAGATTACGGCCTGCTGGAATCTACCCAGGATGATATCGTGAAGACGCTGGCACTTTGGAATAGAGCTCCCTTTACTCAACATCTAGAAATCGAAACCTACACTTGGGAAGTGTTACCAAGTGACCTTAAATTGGATCTAAGAGACTCCATCGAACGAGAAATGCGCTGGGTTTTATCACAAGTACAATAGTTATGAATCGGGTTGCAGCCATAAACATAGTTGGACTAAGTAGTCACCTGATTGGGGAACATATGCCTAATCTCAAGGCTTGGATGGAAAAGGGGGCACAACTTAGCTCCATAAACCCAACTCTGCCAGCAGTCACCTGCACGGCTCAATCCACCTACCTCACGGGTAAAACACCGACGGATCACGGCATCGTAGCGAATGGCTGGTATTTCCGGGATGAATGCGAAGTAAAACTCTGGCGCCAATCCAATAGACTAGTAGAGGCGGAAAAGATTTGGGAAAAGGCAAAGCGGATCAATCCAGCATTTACTTGTGCCAATCTCTTTTGGTGGTATAATATGTATTCCTCGGTAGACTACTCCGTCACACCACGACCACAGTATTTGGCTGATGGGCGTAAAATGCCAGACTGCTACTCCCATCCGGCTTCTTTACGCGATGAGTTGCAAGAAAAATTGGGCACCTTCCCGCTCTTTAACTTCTGGGGCCCCAACACCTCCATCAAATCCAGCCGATGGATTGCCGAGGCTGCCCAGCACGTCTATGATAAGCACCAGCCCACCCTCACCCTGATCTACTTGCCACATCTCGATTACTGTTTGCAAAAATTTGATCACGATAGCCCACAAGTGCAGAAGGATTTAGAAGAGATCGACCAGCTTTGTCATGAGCTGATCCAATTCTTTGAACAGCGAGATGTGCAACCGATAGTGCTCTCCGGCTACGGCATCACACCCGTTTCACGCCCCATTCACATCAATCGCCTGCTTCGGAAACAAGGGCTGATTCAAGTCCGGATAGAACGAGGCTTGGAGCTCTTGGATGCTGGTGCCAGCCAAGCTTTTGCCATGGCCGATCACCAGATTGCCCATGTATATGTCAATGACGCCACGCAGTTGGAGTCGATCAGGAAGCTGCTGGAAGCCACCCCTGGCATTGCCAAAGTCCTAGACGCCGACAGTAAAAAGCAACATGGCCTCAATCACCCCCGCGCCGGCGAATTAGTCGCCATTGCAGAGCCAGATAGCTGGTTTACCTACTACTATTGGCTGGACGATAAAAAAGCTCCAGATTTTGCCCGCAAAGTCGAGATTCATCGCAAGCCCGGCTATGATCCCGCGGAGATGTTCCTGGATCCGGACAAATCCTTTATTTATCCCCGCATCGCTTGGAAAGTGTTGAAGAAGAAACTAGGCTTCCGTATGAATATGGATGTAATTCCCCTTCGTGCGGATTTAGTGAAGGGTTCGCATGGGGCGGTGGATGTGCCGGACAGTCATAAGCCAATATTCATTACTAAAGAGCTAGCGGCTCAACAAATAGATGCCACAGCCGTCTGTGATATCCTTTTGCAGCAAGTTTTTACCGATCAAATCTTAGACTAAATCTCCAAGCTTGACCACCCATAATTTATAATAACCTGGATCAATCGGATGAAAAAAGCGAATCCAGAAAAAATCTCTTGGGTACTGTCTGTCAAAAGGAGTCTCATCCTGGAAAACCCATTCTTCATTAGGTAGTATGACTAGACTTCTTTGTTCGGGGAGTTCTGCTTCAATACCTAGGATCAGTCTACTTAGGAGGATTAGATCAAGGGTACTAACAGACCCAGAATTATTGATGTCTGCTGCTATGTATTGCCAAGCTGCTGTAAATTCTTCACGGCCAAGTAAATGCCATCTAATCCGAACTAGATCAGCTGTAGTCACTCCTTCATAGTTCAATTCACTAGTCTGGAAGACCATAGAGTCTATTTGCCAATTGTTATGAAACAATACACTAAATATGAATCGTCCATAATCATCTGTCTGATGTGGATCTTCATTGATGGAAAAATTGAATTGGTTGAGAGCAGTTGTGTCTTTTACATATTTAACGGTACTAAATAAACTTACATGTGCCGGCAAAGCGTAACATTCTTCAAACTGATCCAGGAAGTCATCGTATGAGAGCTTGTTCACACCTTCCCTAATCGACCAACGCAAGGTATCGTTTACTAAATATAGATAGTTAACCCCGCAAAAGGTAACCTGGTATTGGTCAGGTTCTTCAAAATAATCATACGGCTCAAGATTGAACAATACACTATCCCCTGGTTCTACGAAGACGGAGGTATTGCAGCTTATTCCATCTTCGTAGTAGATCCTTATTGTATCTGCTGAGATGCCTTCTGTCAAGTCTTCGATTACTCTAACCCTGGCATAGGGAAAGTTCCTTTCTCCAGGAGTTCTAAATAGGTCGTGATAGTCAATCATTTCAGCTAATACAATATCTCCTGATCGCCAATCATCACCGATAGAGCCGCAAAAGCTGTTAGGAGAAACATTACATTGGCATGCATAAATAATTGAAGGGAGGAGCGTACCTAACAAGAGTAGGAGGTTGTTCTTAGTCATGGGATTTTGATTTTATGTTTTGCAAATGAGTAGCGCGACATCAACTAGTCTTCTACTTGTCTTGAATCCAGGGCAGATTTAGACTTTACTCAAGAACATATCCTTGAGTAAAATGAAGGTCTTCAGCCTAGAATAAGATGCCTAGATGGAGAAACGAGTAAAGACTGAGCGCGGCATTTCTCTAAAGTAAGAATTTTTGATCGAAAAGCTCCTGCTCATAGTAAATGGTTAGATTCTCTGAGATCAAGAATTCGAATGGGGATACAGCCGATCCATGTATGGGAGATAGTAACGGTTTTTCGAAATCTGTCCGTCTGTCACCTGCCCAATAATCCTTACCTTTATGAATATAACACAACTCGACCTGTTATCAAGCCATAAGCCATGAGAGCGGTCTCAACACTCATCTATCTCCTACTATCCATCTGCCTAGGCAGTCTACAGGCTGCTGTACCGCAGGTCATCAATTTCGAAAAGTCTACTTACCAGGCCCATAGTCAGAATTGGTCAATTGCCCAGCATCCACAGGGTTTTTTGTATTTCGGTAACTCGTCCGGAATGTTGGAGTTTGATGGGCAGGATTGGAGCTTATATCACCTGCCGGAGAAGCAGAAGGTAAGAGCGCTAGCCGCCGATGAACAAGGACGTATTTACGTAGGAGGCTACGGAGAGTTTGGTTATTGGCAGGCGGATCAGAAAGGCCAGTTACACTATCACTCCATTAGCACGAAATCTTCGATTGAAAGCATCCAATCAGAGGAAATTTGGCATATCCTCCAGCAGGATTCCTTTCTGTTCTTTCAGTCTTTCGGCACCGTATATAAGTACAATGTGGTCAAGGATGAACTATCAGAAATTCGTCCACCTGCTAATATTCTCTTCGCTCATCTCGTGGGTGATCGAATTATTTTTCCGGGTATACATGGGGCCTTGTATCAATGGACTAGTGAACAAGGATACACGGAACTTCCTGGTACTGAGATTTTGAAAGGGAAACGAAGCTCTTTTCTATTGCCTTTCCAAGGGGGAATATTGATTGGGACTCGATTGCAGGGCTTATTCTTCTATAAAGACGGGAAATGCAGCGTTTTGCCTCATCCTTTGAATGAAGCGCTGAGGCGATATGAGATCAATTGTGGCAGAAGACTATCGGATGGAAGGATCGTTATTGGCAGCATCCTGAACGGCGTCTACTTGTTGGACGCAGAAGGAAAACTGAGTCATCACGTCAACAAGGCTAAAGGCCTTCAGAATAATACCATCCTCTATTTGTATGAAGACCGAGCCAAAAATGTTTGGGCAGGCCTCGACAGTGGGATTGATCTTCTTGTGTTGAATGATGCTGAAGTATACTTTCGGGATAATTCGGGGGAGTTGGGCACCTTATATGCCTCGACTATAAAGGAGGATCGATTGTATTTAGGAACTAATCACGGCGTGTTTTATCGTGACTTTGAGGCCAACAATGTTCCTTTTCAACTGATTGAAGGCTCCCAAGGACAAGTGTGGCAGCTGAATGCCTTTGAAGGAGAGCTTATTTGTGGACATAATTTAGGAACCTTTCGTATTACGAACGATAAGATTGAGAAAATCAGCGAATTAACAGGTGGGTGGTCGACCATACAATTGGATCCCAATCATCTACTACAGGGCACCTATACTGGATTGGTTTACTATGACAAGGCCTCTTCCGGTCATTGGCAGTTTTTAAGAAAAATCCAAGGGATTGACGAACCAGTAGAAAAGGTGGTTAAAGAGGATGATTACCATTATTGGATTTTGCATCCTTATAGAGGAATAAAACGGATAAGAATAGACTCTACTTTTTCGCACGTCTTGGAGGTGCGGGGGTTCACAAAAGATGAAGGCTTAGCTACAGAGTTTAATCTTGACCTGTTTAAAGTAGACCAGGAAGTTATTCTCCGTTCAGGCAATGCCTACTGGAAATGGACTGGCCATGAACTAGCCCCATGCAACGAAATATACGGTGTACCCATCACACCAAACTCCTTGATTGTAGAAGGTGTGGGGAAAGATTGGTTTAAAATCTTGGATAGTGAGTTGGAATGGTGGCAAGGAGATCAACTGAGGCAAGAACTGAGCTCTGTTCTACTAGTAGGGGAGGTTCGAATTTTGCCATTGGATGACAAGCAGTATTTGCTGTGCGCTGAAGACGAGTACATATTGCTGAAGGATGAGGATGCCTTTCCCGATCAGAGATATCTGGCTCCGATTATTCGTCAAATTGAGTATTCAAACTATCCCGTCGATTCCATGTTAAACCTGTCAGCAGAAAATTTTCAGATCAACCCGAACTGGAATGACTTAGCCTTTTCCTATGCAAGTCCTGTGTTTACAGAAAAAGTACAGTTCAGATATCGTCTCGATCCCATTTACCCCAACTGGTCAGCTTGGCAAGCTGAGAACCGTAGAGAATTTAATAATCTGCCTCCGGGGGTGTATACTTTCTACCTAGAGTCAGATCTCACGCAAGAAACCACTCAGTTTTCCTTTGAGATCCTTCCTCGCTGGTATCAGACCAACTTGGCTCTACTTTTATTTTTGGCAACTTTCATCCTCTTACTGCTTCTACTGAGGCGTTGGCATCACCATCGTTTGGCCAACCAAAGACGCAGATTAGAGACCGAAAAGGAAAGACAACTTCATCAGCAACGGATTCAGGCTAGGAATGAACGTTTGGAATTAGACCTTCACAATAAAAGCAGAGAAATGGCTAATTCTACCTTTAACCTGGTACAGAAAAACGAGACCTTACTAAAGATCAAAGACGGCCTACAGCACATCAAGAAAGAGGTGGGGATGCAGTTCCCGGAACCTAAGTACAACAGCCTGATCCGTTTAATCAATGAACAGTTACATAGCCGTAAGGACTGGGAGCTTTTTGAAGAAAACTTTCACGAAGTACATCAGGAGTTCTTCCGGCGACTGTTGCAGCAATATCCATCCTTGACCACTGGCGATCTCCGCCTCGCCGCCTACCTAAGAATGAGCCTTTCTTCCAAAGAAATTGCTCCATTATTCTTCATTTCTGTTCGCGGAGTAGAAAATAAGCGCTACCGACTGCGGAAAAAACTTCAGTTGCCCAATGAGGAGAACCTTAGCGAGTATTTAATCACTTTTTAGTCCTTTGAGCGGTAAATTACCCTAATTTTATGCTAGTGGCGTAGTAATGGTGAGGTGTTTTTTTTGGAAGGAAGCAGGTATTGATCCTACTTTTATGCTGTAAATGCAGTAGTAATCAAATAATGATTTGGTTAAAGTGCAAAAATCTTAATGAATTATATGAAGAGTCCTTTTTACCTAAGCTTATGTGGTATTTGTGTGTTCTTACCTCTACAAATGGCTTTTACCCAAGTGGCTGCTCCTACTGACCTAGTAGCGATGGGGTATGATAGTCATGTAGAATTACAGTGGGCACCCAATGCTGAGCCAACGGTAAGAAAATATGGAATATATGTCTCTGAGGACAATAGCGACAATTTTCAACTTGTAAAGAAGATCAATTCTATCTCGACCAGTTATATACACTTCACCGGTCGAAAGGATGCAGCATGGCATTACAAAATTACTGCGGAGGACAATCAATTGAATGAAAGTCCATTTTCCGCTTCGGTAGTGACTGAGACTTCGGAACTGTCTGATGAGGCATTGCTGGAGATGGTCCAGGCTTATACCTTCCGTTACTTCTGGGATTTTGCCCACCCGGTTTCCGGTATGGCTCGAGAAAGGAATACGACGAGCATCGTGACTTCCGGAGGCTCTGGCTTTGGTCTGATGGCGATTCTGGTGGGAATAGAGCGTGGCTTTATTACAAGAGAACAGGGAATGACCCGACTGCAAAAGATTCTGGATTTCTTGGAACGCGCCGATCGTTTTCATGGAGTGTATCCCCATTGGATGAATGGAGCTACTGGACGAACTGTACCTTTCAGCCCACTTGATGACGGAGCTGATTTGGTGGAAACGGCCTTTCTCATGCAGGGCTTGCTAACCGTTCGAGCCTACCTGGATCAGAATACATCTCCGGAGGCAGAACTGCAAGAACGTATTACGGCATTATGGGAAGCTGTAGAGTGGGATTGGTTTTATCAAAATGGGGTCCTACTTTGGCATTGGTCTCCTAACTATGACTTTGCAATCAATCTACCTGTTAGAGGGTATAATGAAGCACTGATCATCTACTTGTTGGCCATCGCCTCGCCAACGCATTCTATTCCAGCCCAGGCCTATCACACCGGTTGGGCTGGGGGCAACTATACTAATGGTACTACTTTTTTTGGCATTACGCTGGATATAGGACCGTTAAGAGGTGGACCCTTGTTTTTTGCCCACTACTCATTTTTGGGTTTTGATCCTAGAGATAAGAAGGATGCCTACACCAATTACTTTACCCACAACAAAAAGCACACGCTTAGCAATCGTGCCTATTGCATTCTCAATACGGGCAATTTCGTAGGCTACAGTGAGGAATGCTGGGGACTCACAGCCAGCGATAACCCCTTTGGCTATTTAGCACACGAGCCCTCTCCGAGCCGAGACAACGGTACGATCACTCCAACGGCAGCCCTTAGCTCAATGCCATATACGCCAACGGAATCGCTAGTGGCTTTGAAACATTTTTACCGAGAGCTGGGGGAGCAACTGTGGGGCGTTTATGGCTTTTATGATGCTTTTAATCTCACGGAGGATTGGTTTGCTACTTCCTACCTTGCTATCGATCAAGGCCCGATTATTGGGATGATCGAAAACTATAGAACTGGCTTGCTATGGGAATATTTCATGCAGAATGAGGAAGTACAGCCTGCCTTAGATGCTATTGGTTTTGTGCCAGATTCTACAGATGTCACTTCAGTAGAAAGACTTGAGGTGGAGGCATTTGAACTCATAGCCTACCCGAATCCTGTTAGCGATTTATTAGAAGTTACCAGCCAAGAAGATCTACGTGACTACCGACTATATAATACCGATGGACGATTGATTCAAGCACATGAATTTCCGTCCATTTCTTTCAAAATACCTGTAACGACTTTACCAGACGGGCTCTATCTGCTACAGGCTCGTACCCAAGATGGACGGCTTGTAACCCGTAAAATTATTGTTCAACACTAAGTAATGGTAAAACAATAACTTGCTTACTTGTGACTGGCGGTCTTCAGCAGCCTAGTCGGAGCCTTGCTTCACACTGCTCTGTTTATAGTCTATAGTCAGCCAACAAGAAAGCCTATCCAGTAATGGCAACTTATTGAATCACCATTGCTAAAGGGATCGGGGTGATCCGGACAAAATAGCTACGACCTCTCCCTACCTAAACTCAAAGAAGATGCTATTGAAATCTCTACAAACCTTTTGGCTTGTGGTCTGCTCCCTCACGCTCATTTCGGGACAGACTGTATTAGAAGACTTTGAAAGTGGTGCCTCCCTGCCCTGGAATGGCAGCTTTGGAGACGGTGTTTTCACAGTCGTAGAAAACCCTGCCGTGGCGGATACGCTACAAGACCCACTAATGATTAACCGAAGTGACAGTTGTGGCGCTTACATGAAGGAAGAGGGGAGGGCATTTAGCCTCTTGATCGCGGTGATGGATAATCCGATGGATTTAACAACCAATAATAAGTTCAAGATTCAAGTCAACGCGCCAGTAGCTACTTCGCTGCTCTTTAAATTGGAGGGAGATGGGGAGGCTTTAGAAGTACGGCAAAACATAGCTGTAACTAATCGTTGGATTGAATATAGTTTTGACTGTAGCGCTGCTGCTAGCTTTACTACCATCAACAAGATCATTTTATTCTTCGACCCAGGTAATGGGCCAAGTAGCGATACCTATCTATTTGATAACCTGACCGTCGAAGCTGCCGATGAATGTGCCGGGACTGTGGCTATGGATGGCATTTTTGATGATTTCGAATGCCAACGAAACATCACCTACGGGAATCCTGGTTTCTTGGATATCGTGGCTATTGATAATCCAGATGCCAGTGGCATTAATACCAGCTCAAAGGTCGGGCAGTATACGGATACCGGAGGAACCTTTCACGCCCTAGTAATGGATTTTGGTGGCCCGATTCCATTGGAAGAACGCAGTGTACTTTCCTTCAAATTGTGGGCTCCTAAAGCAGGACGGTTTTTAACTAAACTGGAACGTGGAGGATCTCCTGCGGTTGAGAAGGATGTACAGGTGGAAACGCTGAATTCCTGGGTGGAATATACTATTGATTATAGTGATCAGGCGGGAGCGAGTCACAACGCCTTGGTTTTCTTCTTTAATGCGGGACAAGACCCTGAAGAAGGCGATATTTATTTCATAGATGATATCGAATGGAGTGAAGCGCCTAGTGGTCAGGTCCTAGAGGACTTTGAAGGCGGGGCCAAACTCTTCTGGGAACCACTTTCCGGTAATATGGATCTGCACGGATCCTTCGAAGTAATTAGCAATCCAGATGCTTCCGGAGTGAATACGAGTGCCGATATTGGATCCTATACTAAAGGTAGCTCCAACTTCAGTACCTTGACAGGTTTGTTGACGAATGGATTGGATCTAACAGCATTCTCTCAACTCAATCTACAAGTGTGGGCTCCGGCTGGTGCTACTGCCATCACACTGCAACTGCAAAGTCCTACCCAGGGCACCAAGGAGGTAACTAGGGACATTACGGAAACCGAGGTTTGGACAGAACTTAATTTCAACTTTGACGAATTTTCCACCATTACCGACTTTCAACAAGTCAGTCTGCTTTTTGATCCAGGTAGTCCTTCCAATAACACTTATTTCTTTGATAACCTTAGCCAAGGTTCAGCTACGGTGGATCCCTGTGAAAATGTCGAAGCCATCGCCAATATTGTGGATGACTTTTCGTGCCAACGCAATGTCGAGATTACAGGAGGAGCTGGTCAATTGGAGGTAGTCAACAATCCGGTGCCGGGAGGAATCAAGCCAGACCCCTTAGATAAGGTGGGGCAGTATACGGACCCGATGGATCAATTTTCAGCCTTAGTTTACAACTATGGTGAAGCGCTTGATCTTTCCATCAATAATCAGTTGGCGATTAAGATTTGGTCGCCGAAGGTGGTGCCACTAGGCTTTAAACTGGAAGGCGGATCTAGCCCTCCAGTAGAAATTGTGACCGATGTAACGGCGAGTGAAGGTTGGGTAGAATACATTGTAGACTTCAGTGCAGAAGCTGAGGCGGATCATCAACGCTTGGTTATCTTCTTCAACTTCGCTCAGGTTTCTGATGTAGAAGATGTGTATTATATCGACGATGTAGAATGGCGACGTCTACCCTTTACGGCCTGTATCACGGATTTTGAATCCCCAGACTTCTCCCTGACCAATTGGCGCTACTTCGCGAATGGATCAGGAGATGACACAGAATTTGCGATCATTGAAAATCCAGATAAAACGGGGATTAATCCAAGTGACAATGTTGGCTTCTTCTTCGAATCTAGTGATGCGACACAAAACTTTGCGGGTATGTTTGCTGATCCAGCAGCGCCCATGCAACTACCTGTAGATAATAAGACCGTTCGCATGAAAGTCTGGATGGACATTGAAGCACAGGTGGTGATGAAAATGGAAGGTGGTATTGATACGCCTAATTCCGGGGATGTCTTTGCAGACTTTACGACACCAGGCCAATGGCAGGAATTGACCTGGGATTTCTCAGCGGTCCTGGAAGATGACGCGCAACACGCGCGTATGACTTTAATCTTCAACTTCGCTGGGATTCCAAGTGAAGACAAGACCTACTATTTTGATGATATCGTGATCGGTGATGCCGAATGCAACCTGATTGATGCGGTTTTTAATCCCATTCGGGTGGAACAGCTAAGGATCAGTCCTAATCCAGCGCTTGAGTTCTTGCGTATCGAGAATGCTACGGATATTTCTACTTTCCAGATTCATGATATGATGGGACGAAGCAGAGGGATGATTCAATTGAACGGACAAGATCAAGTTCAACTTGATATCCATCATCTTGAACCAGGGATGTATTTGTTGACAGCCTTTAATCAAGCGGGTAAGCTAACTGCAAACGCAAGATTTGTGAAACGATAATTGTCTGGTCTCAAACCGAAGAGATCTTGATCAAGTGTTAAAGTTCGGGAGGTGAGCCCTCGGTTCACCTCTTCTTTCCCGCTTCGAAATGAAGTACCGATATCAAGGTATTTGCATTCGAAAAAGCTTGTAAATCACCCAACGATATGAGACTTGTATACCTAGCTTGTTGCCTAGGATTATTGATGAGCCTTGGCTGTAAAGAGCAGCTCCCCAGTACCCCAACGGAAGATCCAAATGCATTTAGCTTGGATGAACTCCAACGACGTACTTTTAACTGGTTTTGGGACATCGTAGATTCAACTAATTTCCAGATCCTCGATCGATACCCGACCCGCACCTTTTCCAGCATTGCAGCAACTGGTTTCGGCCTGAGCAGCTATTTAGTAGGCGTGGAACGAAATTATATAACTCGAGAACAAGCTGCTGAACGGGTCTTGAATACGTTACGCGTACTGACAACATTGCCGCAAGGGCCAGATAGTATTGGCGTCAGTGGTTACAAAGGGTTTTTCTATCACTTTCTAACTCTTGATAAGGCGGTTCGATATAAGCGAGTGGAATTGTCTACCATCGATACCGGCCTATTAATGGCTGGGGTATTAAGTACCATGAGCTACTTCGATCAAGAAAACCCTAGTGAAAATGAGATTCGCCAGCTAGCTGATGCCTTGTATCGGCGAGTTGAATGGGATTGGGCTATCAATGACTCTACACGACTCTCTATGGGATGGCGACCAGAGCGTGGCTACATTCCTTCGGATTGGCGAGGCTATAATGAGGCGATGGTCCTATTAATCATGGCGATTGGCTCTCCCACACATCCCATCTCACCGGATACCTGGGAAAAGTGGTGTTCTACCTACGAATGGAACAAGTACAAGGACCAGGAACATGTAAACTTTAGTCCACTCTTTGGTCATCAGTACAGTCATATGTACATCGATTTTCGTGACATCTATGATCCGTTCATGAAAGAGAAAGGGATCGATTATTTTGAAAATTCGCGGCGTGCCACCTACGCCAATCGACAGTACTGTATCGATAATCCAAGGGGCTTTACCGGTTATGGCCCAAACCAGTGGGGATTGACGGCTTCAGATGGCCCTAGGGGTGAACCTAGGAAAGCTATGGTAGGTAATCAGGAGGTACAATTCCGAACCTATTGGGCTCGTGGAGCATCTAGCCGTCATGTCAATGATGATGGTACAATTGCACCCACGGCGGCAGGTGGTTCGGTTCCTTTTGCCCCAGAGATCTGTATTCCAGCATTGGAGTATATGTGGAACGAGCACTATGACGAACTGGTGGGAGAATATGGCTTCAAAGATGCTTTTAATCTCAGCTACACCTTCAGTGATGGTAACGAAGAAGGCTGGTTTGATTACGACTATCTCGGCATTGATCAAGGCCCAATTTTGATTCAAATTGAGAACTACAGATCTGGCTTACTGTGGGAAACAATGAAGAAGAACCCGTACATCCAGGAGGGCCTTCGCAAGGCTGGTTTTACGGGCGGATGGCTATCGGACGAGATTTAAGTAAGAAGTTGTTTAAGAATGTCTGCTGAGTCAAAAAGCACTTTATCGCGGGCAGTGAGACATCTTTAAACAACTTCTAAGAGAACAGACCTAAAATTTCATTTTATGGTGGCCCTTTTTCCATAGATCTGCGTTGCGTGCCCGTCTGGCCGCCGGACAGGCCCGTCTGGCCGCCGGACAGGTCTATCTGGCTA
>ENA-UENT01000104-UENT01000104.1-marine-metagenome-genome-assembly--contig:-NODE-104-length-68220-cov-9.442944_pt1 | contig 68220 bp, 47 predicted proteins | sample MGYA00237879_ERZ529330 | MGnify/ENA primary metagenome ERZ529330 (study PRJEB26372, sample SAMN05368345) | marine metagenome | biome: cultured habitat; feature: ocean water; material: water; isolation... | reverse complement strand
AACCCACCTATTTTCAATAGGTGGTAATTTAGTCAAGACCCTTGTTTTTATTGAGATTTTATTGCGGTGCTGTTGAGGTTTTGTAATAGCGCTGTTGAGGTTTTGTCGTGGTACAGTTGAGTTTTTGTTGTGGTTGTAAATAGCTAAAAACCGTGCAGTAAAACCTAATTTCACCAGCTGCGTTCCATTCAGGCATCAGGACGTGCAGATGTTTAGTTCATTCTGTGCGTTTGATGCGGGAACAGAATACAGATACCGCCACTTGGATATTCAGGGGCTTTTCTTTGTTTTAATCAACTAAAAGTTTAGAAATTATGAAATCAATTTTTACAAGTATTGTACTTAGTTTGTTTATCCTCCCTGCGCTCTTTGGGCAAAATACAATTGAGGTAAGCGCTTCGGCCGAGTGGAAAGGCTTTATGAATGTTTTCAATTTGGGAGGAGGATACGAATTTGGCTCTGAATGGGGCATTGCAGATTTGAAAACCGTTCTGGACACGGATGCCAATACAGTTACCCTGCAGCCTAATTTTAATACCTACGCTGATAACCCCGGTGATGCATACTGGATTGACCCTGCAACGGGCGAAGGTGCGAAAGTGATGGAGGCTTCCACTTTCATTGAGCCGGGTGCAAGCTTTAATGGCGAAGATTTAACTTTTTCAGGTGCTGTGGTGTCCAACACCATGGATGAGTCTTACGAAGTGAGGTATTTCATCAAGGCGCTCGATCCAAATAACAATTTTTCAGATGCACTCGGAGGTGCGGGGATCATGGATATGCCGGAAAGCGGTATGTTCACAGTAACCATTTCTGGAGATCAGCTGGCTGCTGGTTTGCTTATTCAGTGTGGTTTCAGTGTGACCGGCAGAAATGCTAATCCTGCTAACGAAGCGGCTCTGGGCAGCATCGTAATCAGTGATATGGCCGTATCCGTTGATGGCCTGGTTGAGCAGGAGAACAACATCCGCGTGTTTCCTAACCCTGCGACTGATTTGCTCCTGATTGAGAGCAATTCTCCCGTACAAGCCTATGAGGTTGCAACAATCACAGGACAGACCGTACTGATGGGACAGGCAAATAACAATAACATCGACGTTTCCAGTCTGGTAGCCGGAACCTACCTGATCCGCGTACAGGTTGCAGAAGGACAGCAGACCTTGAAGTTCATCAAGCGTTAATCAGCGTTTGTTTCTGAATGGATGGTAAAAAGAGTGCCGTCTCCGTTTAAGATCGGGGGCGGCACTCTTTTGTACAAGGTGGCTTTTGTGGTGAGGTAGTTAAGCGTGACGCCATACTCTGGCTCCCAAAAAGGAAGAGGAGGAAGGCAATACAGCAGTAAAGCCTTGCTCCGCTCTGGTCGTTCTATTTCTAATTCGTGCTCACCGAAATCTTTTCACAAGCTTTGTCTCCGTTTACAGAAAACACCGTGCGCTTATATCTCTCCGGACAGCTCCAGCATCTATTGGTACCTATGTCAAAGAAGTAGCCAGATCCACAGGTTTTAGCACTATTGACCAGCTGGGCATTTTGGTAATCAGCTGGCACGCGCTGTGAGCAGGCTTTGTCAGAAGTGACCGGATAGGCTGTGCGGTTGTAGCCCTGCGGGCAGCTGTAGCAGTAGCCATTGGGGTCTAAAAACTGTCCGCCAGGGCAGTCCGTACCTATTAAGCCACCACCGCGCCCGTGACGGGTAGCGCGGACTAGCTTCTCTCCGCCGGCACGCTCGCAGGCTTTGTCACTCTTTACAGAAAATACCGTACGCTTGTATCCCTGCGGGCACGTCCAGCAAGTACCGCCGTCAATCGGGTCGTAGAAGGTGCCGTTGCCGCAGCCAACCTGGCCTCCCTTTGTGGCAGGCTTATATTCATTGCTTACCGTAATGCTACTGCCGTTTGGAGTATCGACAGATTCCAGGTAGGGCAAGCCGTAGACTTCCACCTCGGCCAGAGAAAGGATGCCCTTTGGGTTTCTTAACTGTATCATTACATAGCGGCCTTCAGCTTGGCCTTCAAAGGTAAGCGGGTTGGTGCCTGTATTGCGCTGGGAGCCTGAGATGAAGCCTCTCCAAGATTCCTGAGCGGTGTTTTTGACCAATATCACGAAGTTATCTAAGCGTTCCTTACAACAGTCAGTGCGGTTCCAAACCCGGATTTTTCTAATGTCGTGCACTTCGCCCAGATCAACGGTCCACCAGGGGTTGTTTGAGCCGCCCTCCTGGGTATGGGTGACCGAGCCGCTCTGCCAGCGGCCATCCGTATTGCCGTCCACGGCTTTTGAAGGTTGGCCGGAGCTGCTGGTGTAGTTACTGGATTGGGTGGCACGCTTGTTGAGTGCTACGTTGTTTTGAGCCGAAAGTCCCATACCCAAAAATAAGATAAAGGCTCCCAGGCAAATGAATTGAATGAGGTGCTTTGAGGATTGCATAAAGGTTAAATTTTGGTCTAGTGTAAATCTTGAACTCGCTGACAAAGTAATGGGCAATCCTGCTGGGGTAGAACGACAATTGAGAATTTGGAACAATAGGGGAGAATCTGGAAAAATTGACCAATGCTAATTCTTGTCCCTCGTCAAAGGAAGCATCTCAGTAGCTGCTGTATGTATAAAGAGTACCAGCTCCACTTTAAAGCGCCCGCCTTCTGCCGAAACGTGCAGGGTATGCTGGTCAGGCAGGAAAAGCTTCAGGCGTTCCTGTACATTTCTGATGCCAATACCATAGGAAATAGGTTTATCCGCACCTGACCTGGAGGGGGCATAAGTGTTTTCAATGTTGAACCGTATATACGTTTCCCGGATCTCCAATGAGGCATTGACCAATGCCTTTCCTGGACTGTAACTGCCGTATTTAAAGGCGTTTTCAAAAAAAGGCTGCAACAGCATAGGGGGGATAACGATAGTTTGCATTTGCTCCGGAGTGGCACTGTGTTGAAATGTAACCTCAAATTCATCTTGGTAAATTGTGGTATTAAAGTCGAGATAGTTTTCCACAAACGCGATTTCATGCCTTAATGCAATCACATCTTCTTTACCATAGCCCAATAAGTACCCCATCAATTCAGAAAGGCGTAGTAGGGCATGGTCTACACGTTTACTTTCTACGAGAGCCAAATGATAAACCCCACTTATGGCATTGATGAGAAAATGGGGGTCTGTCTGTGCTTTAAGGAATTTCAGCTTTTCCTCCCGGATACGGATGGCATTTTGTTTTTGCTTCAATTCGTTTCGGAGCAACTGTAATTCCAGCTCTTTTTGATTGAACCAACTTTCTATTAAGCGAATAGGGGACGTAATGAAAAAGACGCCTACTGTACCTATGGTCATCCCTAGGTAGTAAGGCGGCAGGAAACCGTATTTTAGAGAGAATAAACCGGCATTGATCAAGCTTGTCTTGGCTTTTTGGGCAGCCCCCTGATTGTAGATATCGCCAAGCAATGTTTTGGCGCTTTCGGAAGTAAGCAAAAAGTAATCCAGCCTGATCCGTAGGTAATTCACTACCACGATGAGCGCAATGATCAGTAAGATGTACGTAAGGTACCTGCCCCTTGAAAAGAACCTGGGATATAGATAGTACAAATTAGGGTAGACCAGCACAGAGAACAAAAAAGCATGCAAGAAAAACCGGACGGTGAGCGCACTGTAATAGCCCCCCAGAGCACCACCTGAAGAAAGGATGTCAAAAATGGCAAAGGATACCCAAAAGAACACATTTGCTAAGACCAGCAAATGCATTTTCGTAAAAATTGAATGACGAACAGGGTTTTTAGTGTCCATTTTTATTGGAGGAGGTGCCAAATTCTCAGTAAAATAGACAAATTCTCATTTTTGCTTAACTATGCTTGCCAGGAATGGTCATATTATGAACTTTATAGCAATTGAAACTCAGCTTTTCCATGCCCGATACGATTAAGACGATACTTATAGATGACAACAAACTGCACTTAAGCAGTTTATTGATCTTGTTGCAACGCAACTGCCCCAAGGTAGAAATTTGCGACACCTGCCGCTCAGCCGAAGAAGGGCTGGAATCTATAAAAATGCACAAGCCAGATTTGGTTTTTCTGGATATCCAAATGGAGACTCCAGTAGCAGGTTTTGAACTCTTGGAACAATTGCCGGAACGGGCTTTCGATGTGATTTTTACCACCCAGCACGATATGCATGCCATGCGGGCTTTTGAGGTCTACCCTATCGACTTTCTCGTCAAGCCTATTGATCCCAGGCGGCTGGTCAAGGCTATGAGCATTATTGAAGAGCGGCAACTACCCTTGGTTTCAAATGCCTTGTTGAGTGAAATAAAAACGGTATACCAAAACCCGGAAGTACCATCGCCACAGGTTTCAGTGCCTACCATGGAAGGCTGCTCTTTTGTCAAAGCCGCAGATATTATCCGGTGCCAGGCAGCTACGGAAAAAGGCAACCAAACGCTTTTCTACCTGAAAACGCAGAAGAACCCCATCCTTTGCTCGAAAACCCTGAAAACGGTTGAGCAGGAACTGCTGAAAGGGCACGCTTTCTGCCGTATCCATCAAAGCCACCTCGTAAACCGGCTGCACCTGAAAAACTACATTAAAGACGGTGGGAGCCCCCCTGAGCCGGCTGGAAAAGATAAAAAGGCCGCCGGAGGATGGGTCATCACAATAGATCAAGCCGTCCTGCCTGTTTCTAAAGCAGGAAAACAACGATTGCTCTCATAAGCTTTTCTCCACCTTCGACTATCCTCTGATCAGCCTTGGAGAGGCTTAGAACGAAAATGGGTACGGAAGCTATCAGCGAAACGCAGCCCTTGCCCTTTTTCCCTACCTTTGCCCCTCATGACCTACCTGAACCATAGCTTATTGGGTTGTGTGGTGACCATGCTTGCCATGCTGCTGCCCGGTATGGTAAACGTAACGGCTGCCCGGGAATACCTGCGGCGGGGTGCCCGTGCAGCCTGGCGCTTTAACCTCGGTGCTTCAGTCGCTGTGTTTATCCATGCCTATATCGCCATTGTCTTTGCCGGGCTGCTGGCCCGCGAACCGGCCTACCTCAGCTATCTGCGGCAGGGGGCCATACTGCTGTTTCTGGCGTTAAGTGCTTTTTTTGGCCTGCAGGCTTTGCGGAAGCAAACGATTCAGGCGAGTGAGCAGAAGGGGCAGCCGTTGCTGAAAGGCTTTTTTGTTTCCTTATTCAATCTGGTTAACATCCCGGGCATGTTCGCGCTGACTACCGTATTGCGGGCGCGGGATTTACTCATCTTTGCATCGCCTTACCGGTTTTTCTACGTGGCGGGAACGGCGGTAGGTGCCTTCGCCATGCTGTCGCTCTACATCCTGGCCGCCCGTCGTATTGAACAAACCGGACCAGCTTTCTACCAAAGGCTGAATGCCGGGCTGAGTGGATTATTCCTGCTCCTGGCACTTATGCAGGTGGGGCAAATGTGGGGTTAGCTTTCCTCTAGAACGCCGCTTCCAGCCCAATAACAAATTGCCGTGCAGGCAGGTAATAATCCAACCGGTCAACGCCTGCTACCAGAGGTGTACGTTGTTCCGGAGATAAGGTGCCGCCAAAAATGGTCGTTCCCGGGTCTTCCAGTACCGGCTCGGGGTCTATTCCGGAGTAGCGGGAGGCGAGTAGAATGTTGCGCGCAGTCAGCGACAGCCTAAGGTGAAGTGCCTGCTTGCCTGTTTTAGGCCTAAAAGTTTTAGCTAGTTGAAAGTGGTCAAGCTTGATAAAGTCCGCTCGCTCCACGTAATAGGAGGAAAACTGATAGGCATTCAGGTTTTCCAGGACTTGGTTACTTTGGAATAAGTTGTAGGCACTTCTGCCGTCTGAGGGGCGGGGCTCAAAGCGCAACCGGTGCATGTTAGCCAAGCTATGCCCCAAAGCACCTCGTAGCAGGGCCCGGGCCTCCCAGCTTCTCCATTTTATCCGGTGGGACCACCCCCAGTCCAGGGCGGGCAGCCCGTTGCCTAATTCTGTCAGGTCACTTTCCGGCTGCCCAAACCAATCAGGCTGCCGGTTGATTGCCCCATCGCCGTTCAAATCTTCAAAAACCGGAGCGCCTTCTGCATCAACGGTTCCTGTGAACTGAGGGCCTGCCAGCTCGCCCAGCTGTCCGCCATTCTGCATTACGACAACAGGTGTACCGTAAATATTGCCGGGTACAACGAGGAGGGAAGCGGATTCAGCGCCTGTTTCCTGGTATACAGACCGGTAGGTGGTACCTTGCAAGCCTGTACTGTAGGCAAAGCCGGGGCGCTCCCAAAGGGTAAGCTGCAGGCTGAGGTCCAGCCCAGTCGTTCGAAAAGCGTTTTGATTAGTGTATGGGGTGTTAAAAACAAAGTTGCCGCTGATCCAGTCGCTGACCGTCCGGGTATACCAGTCGATTTGGGCCCTTAGCTTGCCGGCCCGCAGGGTCAGCCCGATATTGAATTCCTGCTTTTGCTCCCAGCCCAAATCAGGGTTGGCGGCATGAATAACGGTGGTGTCTACAAAACCATTAGGATAGGCAGTAGTCCGAATGCGTTGTTGCGACAAGCCCGCTTCGTCTGGCAGGGCGCCGGTAACGCCAAAGCTGGCGCGTACCAGGAGTTGTTCCAGGCCTGATGAGGCAGGGTTGTTAATCAGTTCGTATCCAGCCCCTACTGCCGGGAACAACCCCCAGTTGTTGTCGTTGCCCAACTTGCTCGACCCTTCGTAACGTAATGAGGCATAAGTGTGCAGGCGGTCCTTTACCGTCAGGTGCATCTGCCCGAAGAATGCGGATACTTTCTCTGACCAGCCACTACTGACCGTATCGGAGCGGTAAGTGCCCTCCGCCCAGTCTCCGTAGCCGCTGATTTCCTTGTTAGACAACAGGCCGGTATCTGTGAATCCGAAGAGCTGCAATTGGTCAAAAGTATGTGCGGTATTGGAGTATGACGTTCCACCGGTGAGGCGCAGTGCCAACTTATCGGTGTGTTGCTGGTAATGCACAAAGACTTCGTAAAGCGATAGCGCAGCACTTTCATCGGTCAGGTCGGCCCGCCCGCGCCTTTCCTCGTAGGGGCTGTAGGCGCTGCCGCGAAATTGGGACTGAGGGCTGTAGAAGGCCCGTTGGTTATTGAATTGGTCCTGACAGGCATAGCGGGCTTGCACCGACAAGCGGTCGCTGAACCGGTATTGCGCAAGGGCGGAGGCTTGCAGGACTTCAACTAATCCCATATTTGAGTTCTGTTCCACGATAGCTTTAGGGTTGAAGGAATCAAATAGCCCGGGCGTTTCAAAATAGCCCCCAAACAGGTCCGTATCGTAAGGGAAGGGAGCGTTGGCAGCGTCGAGCGGGATTGTCGGATTGAAGGCAGCTGCGTAGCGGAAGGCTTCCGGGAATCCCAGTTGGCTGTTGCGGTTGGTATAGGCCGCATTGACTTTGACATCCAGGGCATCCTTCAGGAAAGACCGATTGAGGTAAGCGCGCAGGTTGGCTTGTTCGAAGCCGGAACGCTGTAGCACTCCTCCGATATTCCGGAAGTGCCCGCCCACGCGGAATTGAGTCCCTTTTTTTAACCCGCTGACCGACAAGCTGTGTGCCTGACTGCTGCCATCGCGTTGCACTTCGTCTAACCAGTTGGTAGAGCTGCCGAAATCCCAGTGCCCGGCTTGCCGGAAAGCAGCCGCATCCATGCTCGGGAAGCCCTCATAGGGGTTGGATAACGCTAGCTGCCCGGTATAATTTACAGTAAGAGTATCCTGCCGGAATGCGCTGCTCCTGGTTTGTACCAGGATGACACCATTGGATGCACGTATGCCGTAAAGCGCTTGTGCTGCTCCATCCCGAAGCACCGTCACGGAGGCAATATCCTCCGGATCAAGGCTATACCAGGAAGCTCCCGCAATACCATCTATCACCAGCAAAGGCTGCTGCTGTGAGTAGGAAGACAATCCTCTGATCCGAAAGAGCGGCAATGCATTAGGGTTGCCGCCCCGGTTGTAAATCTGAACGCCCGGTAATTGCCCCTGTAGCAGTTCAGCCGGGTCTGAAAGGAGCCCCTGATTGAAGCTTGCTGTGTCAGTAGTAGCCGTTGCCGTGACCTGCCCCAGCGGTTGGCCAACCGTGTATCCCCATACGTTGTTGGTAGTTTTTTTCGCCGGCCCGGCATCCTGTGCAGGAAGGCTTAGAATGCATAAGAAAAAGGCACACACGATATACGCTGATGTACGGAAGTGTATGTTGTTGGGGATATAGGAAAACATAAGGTTGTGTTTTTTCTCAATTCAATATACGGTGTTTGAGTTACTTGAATCTACGTGATCGATGGTCATGGTGCAGCCTTATTTGTCAGCCTTTTTTGAAGATCGTGCTCAGCTCCGCTTTCATGGCTGGCCTCCTGGGGTAATGGGCTAACAGCCTGGATGCCAGTTCTTCGATTGCCGGCTGGCTGTTTACAATATCGGTCTTTACTTTGAGGAGTAGCTCCGCCAGGTCTCGGTACTCCTTCCGGTTGCTGACCTGATTGCCTATTAATTTGCGTACGGCTTTCTTATAATTCGTCCGGATGTCGGTAGCACGGCCTGAGTCCGCAAAGTACAGCATAAAGCGGTTTTTGAATTCCCAGTCTTGCTCAATCAGGTGTTTTACAAATGCGCGGAGTTCTTCATTGGTTATACGTTCCAGTTGGTCTGAGGCGTTCAGCGCAGCTCGCGGCGAGTTTTCAGTTCCCGCATCCAAAGCAGCTTTGATGCCATACAACATGGCTACCTGATGCTTGCATACCGGCCCATAGTCATAGGGGCAGTCGCAGTGCATAGCATCAATGTTCGTACCTGTCATTTGAACCGATACCTCATATTCTGCACTTCCAAATACAATGGCATGCCAGTGCCCTTCACCAATCTGCTGCAGGTCTTTCACTGCACTGTGGTGGAAATAGGTCCATCCTCTTTCTTTGATATGTGAGGATACCGAAAATTCAAAGTCTTCTAAACTAAGCATAAGTATTTTTTATCAGGTCTTTCTTGTGCTTACCGCACGCCCGCTTCCAGTAAAATGATGGACCGCTCCGATGCATCTATCCGTGCTCGTACGCCCACCGGGAAAGTGCACTGATGGTCAATATGGCCAAATGGAAAACCATAAGCGGTTGGGGTGGCAGTAGGCCGTAGTTGTTCCGTTAGGGTTTCGGACAAGGTCAGGGAATCACTACCTTCCGCTTTGGCGCAGTCAGCAAATACCCCTAAAGCGATCCCGTTAGCGGCATTCAGTGGCCAGGCCTGACGGAGTTGGGTGAGCATGCGGTCCACCCGGTAGGGCGCCTCCCCAACATCTTCCATGAATACAATAGCACCGGTTGGGTCAGGTAAATACCCGGTGCCGGTCATAGCTGCCAGCAGGGACAGATTACCGCCCATCAGCACGCCTTCTGCCTGCCCTTCCCGGATCACCTCCGGCTGATAAAGCGGATCATCGGAGGTTTCGTTGCCTTCGGATAATGGGATAGGGTAGGGGGCAGCCCCTTCCATCAGAACGGCTCTTACCTGTGCTTCGGTGTAGGCCGAAAACTCGGAAGCGCCCACTGGCCCATGGAAGGTCACCAAGCCTGTTTTGTGGTAAATGGCGTTGAGCAGTGCGGTGATGTCGCTGTAGCCAATCAGTATCTTGGGGTTTTTGCGGATGAGCTCGTAGTCAATCTGAGGCAGCAGACGGGTGCAGCCATAGCCGCCTCTGGCACACCACACGGCATCGACGGAGCGGTCCGAAAACATCATATGCAGGTCATCGAGGCGCTGCTCATCGGTGCCGGCTACAAACCCGTGCTTCGCGCGGATGTTTTTGCCCATTTTTACTTTCAGCCCAAGCTGAAGCATATTGGAAACCGCCTTGTCCAGCGATTCGTCACTAATATAACTGCCGGGGGTAATGAACCCGATGGTGTCGCCCGGGCGCAGGCGTTTAGGGAATATGCGCTTGGTGCGCGGGACCGTAAAATGGGGGCTGCCCGCAAGCAGGGGAAGGGCCAGGGCTTTCCGGGAAAAGGATCTGCGGTTCATCGTTTTGGTCAAAAAGATAGCCTTATTCCGGCAAAATCCAATCAGAAGGCTTCCAAAACGACCATTCCTCCTGCGTGAGGTCCCGCTCCGGGTCGATGTAATCGTGATAGTCGCGGTAGTTAAGCTTGCAGCGGATGTTGGCATAAACAGCGACTTCCTGCCCTTCTGCCTCAAATTCCTTTTCCAGGAAGTGGGCAAACTGCAGGATCATATCCGGATGGGTGTATAGCTTGCGCTCCTGCCGCTCTGAGAGGTAGTCTTTGGGCCGGACGATCGTTGTTTCCCCCGTATCCTGATGGACGATTTTGAAGGTGCCAAAACCAATTTTGGAGCGCAGCATCATCCGCCACGAATAGCGGTGGCCCTCTTCCGTCCAGGCTACATCACCTGGGTAGAGGTGGTGGCGCAGGGGCAGCATCAGGTGGACCGCCATCAGTACGCCAAGCCCGCTGAGGATAGCAGTGCGGTTGCGGGGAGCGGCCTGCCACAACGGTATCTTCTCAGTGCTGGTTTGCATCCTCGAAATCCAGGCGTTTTGTTGCTTGTTGAGCCAATCCCATCGGCCTGCAAGCCAATGCACGAACCGGCGCGGGAAATCCGGCGCAAAATAGAGGGCGGTCAGGGTAACGGAGAGGAAAGGGAAAATACCGATACTAAACACTAGCAGGTTCATAAAATGGAAAAACAGTACGGCTGCAAACGCCCATAACCGCGTCCTCTTGAAAACCAGGAAAAAGATAACGAATAAGTCCAGCAACACGCCACCGTAAGCCATGAAGTACGCCATCCATTCCTGCTCCAGCAAAAAACCGATTAAAGGGTGGTCTGCCCGGTATCCAATCCACTGCTTCAAAGGGATGGCATGGAGCCAGTCGCTGTTGAGCTTGGCAATGCCGCCAAAAAAGTACACTACGCCCATGAGAAACTGCGGGATGAAGAGGCACCAATAGGGAGCTGTATCAGACTTGAGGTCCGGGTTCTTTTTGACATCAAGGGACAGCTGCCGGTCCACGGGCAGAAAAATCATCAGAAAACTGATCCAGCAAAAGAGGTAGCCGTGATTAAGGTAATGCGCTTTCTCCAGAAAATAGGTGTAGGTAAACCCAAAGGCAAAAAGGGTGGCTGAAATGCGGTACCACTTGCCCAGCGCTACCAGGATGGCACAGGCACAAATGCTCAGCAGCAGGATGGACATGAACGGCTCAGGCAACGGCTGTACCCATTCAAAACCGTAATACTTAAATTGAAAAGCTTCCGGGGCGAAGGCCCCTTTCATCATGTGGTAGTAAATCCAGGTACCGAAAACATCGGCAAACCCCAGTATGCCAAATATGATACGGAGTAGAATGAGGGAAGCAATGTCTACAGGTTGGAACAGGCGCTGCATGGAGGTCGGGTTGTCTGTCCTTAAAGATAGGATTTTCGAGCCGGGGCAAGTAACTCCAGGGTAAAAATGTCTCAAAACTGGTCAGCTGGTTTTCTTATTTTCGCACTCAAATCAGAAACTTATGCTTCGTTTACTCCTCCTTTTGCTTTTTAGTGCCCATTTTGCCTTAACGGTTTCCGCCCAGAAAAAGGACAACGTCCCGGCGGACCACCCCTACGTGATCCTGATTTCCTGTGATGGCTACCGGTGGGATTATACCGCCCGCTTCCGCCCGCCGAATATCACCAAACTGATAGCCGGGGGCGTGCAGGCGTACTCCATGATCCCGAGTTTCCCCTCCAAGACCTTCCCTAATCACTACGCCATTGCCACCGGGCTGCTACCGGAGCACAACGGCCTGGTCGATAACACCTTTTACGACCCGGAAAGAGCACAACTCTACCGCATCAGCAACCGGGATGCCGTGGAAGATGGCAGCTGGTATAACGGAACGCCCCTTTGGGTGAATGCGGAGCAAAACGGGATGAAGGCGGCAAGTTTCTTCTTTGTGGGCTCGGAAGCCGATATTCAGGGCGTGCGGCCGAGTTACTATTATCCCTACGACGGTAGTGTCCCCAATGAAGACCGGGTACAGCAGGTCCTAGACTGGCTGGAGTTACCGGAAGCGGAGCGCCCGCATATGATCACCCTTTACTTCTCTGATATGGATGACACCGGCCACCGTCATGGTCCTTCCGACGATGAAGCTATCCGCGCTGCACTGATGAAGCTGGACTGGGCATTGGGCGAGTTATTTGACGGTGTGGAAGCCTCGGGGCTGCCTGTGAATATCATTATGGTTTCCGATCATGGCATGATTGATGTCGGCCCTGAAAAGCTTGTCAACATCGATCCCCTGCTGCAAGACAGCCGCTACCGGGTAGCCAACAACGGTGCTCTGGCGCATATCTACCTGGAGGACGGTGCGGACCCTAAGGAAGCATTAGCCTTCATGAAAGAAAAATCAGAGGGGTTACCGCTGGAGGTTTACCCCATCGCAGAATTCCCACACTACAGCGATAAATCTGACCCCCGCCTTGGCGATTTTATCCTCTACCCGGCGTATGGCTACTACCTGGCCGACAGCCGCCGTATTCAGTTGGTCAAAAGCGGGAAATTTTCTCAGGGCGGCGAGCATGGCTTCCACCCGGAGTTTCCGGAAATGCACGCTATTTTTTATGCCAAAGGCCCGGCATTTCGGCAGGGGCTTACCATACCTTCATTCCGTAATGTGCATGTCTATCCTCTGGTTTGTGAAATCCTGGGCTTGCCGGTGCCGAAAGGTATTGACGGGCAGTTAGAAGTCCTGCAAAGCACGCTAAAGTCTAAAGTAGGTAAATAAAAAAGCAGGCCGTATAAGTTCGACCTGCTTCCGAAAGTGTGTTTAGTTTTTTAGGGTAGAAAACCGGCTTCCCATTTCTGGTCTGCCGGATAAACTGAGTGTATTTAATTTTTTCAGTAGCCCTGATGACCAATGCGGTCATCAGGGAGTCAACTGAGAGACATTATTTAAATAATGCTCCACCAAACATACAGTTAAGTGTCTGGGTAGAGCTACTGATAAATTAGGGTTTCATTTTAATTTGTTCCTAATTAATTAATATTTAAAAATTTGTTTATCAAGGTATTAAATTTTATTTTGTTCTATTATTAATTTCGGAGTTATGCGGAAAAGTAAGCTATATGAGGTTTTTGAACGGCTAAGCCCGGCTGAAAGGCGTAGCTTTTTATCAACAATGAAACTGAAGGAAAACAACCTGTCACAAAATGACCAGGATTTGGTACAACGGTATACAGAAGAAATCGTCAACCGCAGGTTTCCACAGGGCGAGGTTGCGTTCTGGGAAGCCAATGCAATGAAGCCATTGGCGGCTAATAAATTTAAAACCCGTGTACTGCGGGCTCTGGAGCGTTATCTACTCTTGGATGCACTGGACAAAGAACCCCGCCTCAGGCATATTCTGTTGGCGGGTAAATATGATCACCTGGGGCTTAGAAAACACCTCGACTACCATTTGCGGGAATTGGAAAAGGAGCAGTACAGTCACGAAGAACAAATCATTGGCCCTTACTTGGGAGAGACGCTTGGGCAGCATATTTTGATAAAAGCTAGGTCTGAAGAGGAAAGGAGTAATGCTCAGCTGGGGTATGCAGATATGAGAAAGTGGGGCAGCGCGCTGGAAAAATTTAGTGATTACATGCGAATGAGCCTTCTTTTAGAGACCTATAATCGGATTAAAGTATACGGAGGAGAAGAAGAGAATGTTGAGGATATCCGCGAGAAGATTCAAACTATAGTAGGGCAGACAAAAGATGAAAATATTAAATACTTTGGTCAATTGGTTCGAGTCCTTGACCAATGCCCTCCGGAAGAATATCTGGAAATAGCTAAGGAACCAAACGGTTTTGATAAAGAAGTAGCCAATGTTTACCAAAAACAATATTGGGCAACCTTATTTAATTACTGTGTTGACCGATTAAACATCAATAAAGACCGCCGGTTTGCCGGAGAATTGGTTAAAATCATTAAGCAACTTGAGGACCGTAATCTCCATTTGAATGACGGCCACACGATACAGCTGGCTAGAATTAATGGTGCCATGAGTGCGGCAGTGATATCTGGGGAAATAGGCTGGTTTTTAGATTTTCTGAATCGGAACTGGGATAAAGTAGCCTTGGCTTCAAGGAAAGAACGGGATGCATACAGGCATTTTTCATTGGCTTATTCAGCGCTGTATCGCGGGGATATCTCTAACGCGCACCAATACATTCATATTTTTCAGCGCTCGGTACTCTACAGTAAAACCAGCTACTCTAATTTTGCCATGAGAATTGGTTCTGATAAGGTTTTGAGCAAAATTTATTTCGAAAATCAGGAGTTTATAGCTTTGGAGCGTCAAATCCGAAGCGTTAGGGGGTACGTAACCCGCAGTCAGTATCCACCACATGTACAACAAGGATTAATGAGCTTTTTTGACGATTTGCTGAGTTGTAGTCAAAACAGCCAACCCTTTACCAGTGAACGGATACAAGGCTGGCCGCTGATTGATCAGGTCTGGGGCGAACAAGTGCTGGCCAAGGGTAAAGGGCCTACTTTGTAATACCTCCGCTAAAGGATCCGGCATCTGTAGTAACAACAACGGAATAAGTCCCGTTAGCCAGGAGCGAGATGTTATTCCTGCAAACAGATGCTCCACAACCGGTAAAAGACATCACGACCATTGCACCGTCATAAACCTCAATAGTGAGAATATTCTCGCTCGGGTCGTTGGTAGTAGTAAGTAGTACTACAACGTTTTCTACAGTAATACTCCCTCCAAGCGTCTCCTCTGATTGCAAGTGGTTGGATGCATAAGGATTAGCAGTTGCAGCTAGCCCCAAAATCGTAACGAATAGCAATAGTGTTTTCATCATAGTAAGTTTGAAATGAAAGAATAGGTAGTACAGCCCTGCCCGGTGTGGCCTTGCCGTTGGGCAGGCATCGCAGGTCAGTTAGGTTCGGCTTTTTGAGCCGTTACCTAAGCCTGTTTAAGCTTGGTGTACTTCTTTTGTAGGTAATTGCTATTCGTTTGCACCGTGGTTTTTACATCACATACATTGTATGCTGTTCTGTAGGCATAAGCCAGGCTGTTGTCAGCGTTACACTTGCCTTGTCAGGGGCTTGATTCCAGGCTTTTGGCATAAAGAGTTCAGCCCTGAGCAGGCGCATGATTCTGACTCAGCGTAGTAATCCGGTAAATTTTGTTGCGTTGGTTTTCCGCTTTAAGGCGTACTGTGGCATTGCACAGTAATAGGTGCAGATATAGTAGCCTCTTGTATGTTTTTAGTAAAATGACTAGGTAAAAAGATGGAAAGTAAATACTTAATCTCTTTTACCCGTAAGAAATGGTGAGATAATTGCAGTGTTATTAATATCAACGGCAAGGGAAATGAAAGCGTTCCCAACCAATCATGATTTTTTGAAGTTTTTTCGTTCAGAGGAAAAGCCGGTAAGGCTTCTGCTTTTCGCTAAACCATTTAATAGAAAGCGGAGACTGACCTTCCAGCCAGCCTCCGCGATAAAGTGCTACATCATTCTCTCTTGCAGAGCAGTTTTTCTGCCTGCTTTGCGGGTACTTACTTACAATCATTCCGCCTCCAGCGCCTGCCGTATCCCCGCCAGCCCTTCATTAAAGGCATCCATCTGAGCGATGACCTGTGCCATGCGGTCACTTCCGTCCGCCCCGCCGAAGCGCTGCTTTTTCCGGAATGCCGCTTTAATTGCCGACCAGCGCTCTGCCTCTTCGGGGCTCAGCCAACCGAGCAGTTCCTTCAGCTTGAGGAAATTAGCCTCTGCGTCTGCGGTCAGCGTTTGCACTTCGCCTTCATAGTGGGCGAGGAGCAGGGTACGCAGCTCCGACTCGTTCATGATGGGGGCGATTTTCTCCGCCAGCTTGTTCATGTTGCGGTAGGAGCCTTGCAGCTTGAAAGCCGGCTCTGTGCGGTAGTCCTCCGCCATCGCTGCGGAACGGATGTACGCCTGATTGACGGTCAGGACCACATCGCGCACTTTTAGCAGCAGCTGCAACACCTTCCGGTAATCGGCCAGCTCCTGAGTGCTGTGGCTGCCTTCATATTCCAAACCTTCGAGCTGCCCGGTTTCCACGCTTTGAATGAGCGTGTGCACATCCTTCATGCTCTTGCCGGCAAGTTGTGCCAGGGTCGAGTTGGAAGTCAGGGCGTTCTCCAGATAGCTGAGCTTGAAGGCTGCTGCAGAGTCGCCGATGATGTCTCCCAGGTTGTAAATATCTGCCCGGTTAGCCAGCATGTCCGGGATTTGGAAGCGGTCGCCGCTCTCGGTGTAGGGGTTGCCAGCCATGACCACAGCGAAACGGCTGCCCCGCAAGTCATAGGTTTTCGCCTTGCCCTTGTACACGCCCTCAATACGGCGCTGCGCATCGCAGAGGGAGATGAACTTCTGCAAGAACTCCGGATGGCAGTGCTGTATGTCGTCTACGTAGAGCATGACGTTATCGCCCATTTCCAGGGCCAGGTTCAGCTTCTCCAGCTCTTTGGCAGCAGCCATGCTATTGGCATCCTGCGGTGCCAGGGAGGTCACCTGATGCCCGATCGCCGGGCCATTGATTTTCATAAAAATGAGCCCCAGGCGGTTGGCGATGTATTCCATGAGCGTGGTCTTGCCGTAGCCGGGAGGGGACAGCAACAGCAGCAAACCCATGCGGTCGGTGCGGGTCTGTTCGCCTGCCGTGCCCATCTGCTTGGCGAGGTTGTCCCCAAACAGGGGCAGGTACACCTTGTCAATAAGGCGGTTGCGCACAAAGCTGCTCATCACCCGGGGCTTGAAGCTGTCGAGCTGAAGGGCTTCCTTCGTCTCCGCTGTGAGGGCCCGCTTCCGGCTTTGGAATTGCTCAAACAGGGGCACGGTTTCCCCACAGTAGCGCTCCAGCTTGTCCATGAAGGCATGGAAGTTGAGCTCGTACCTGCCTTCCTTCAGCACAGGATGGTCGCTCCGCAATCCTTCCAGCTGACGGCTCGTGGGCAATTCGATCACCCGTGTTTTCTCAAAATCATCCGCGAACAACAACGCAGCAATTTCCTCCTGATACGGCAGCCACTGCGCCTCTTCTTGCTCCTCCAGAAAGGCGTGCACCCACTTGCGGATGAGCAGGTAGCGCTCCCGGGGGCGCTCGCGCAGGGCATCGAGCGATTGCTTGAAGCGCTTCAGGGCTTTTTTGCCGGAGAGCAGGTCTACAAACTGCCGGTACAACTGCCCGGCTTCTGCACTGATGACAAAGTGGTCGTCCTGTGCCAGCTCGCGGAACAGGTACTCGGCGGCCCGCTCCACGGTGAAGGCCGGGAACAAACGGGTGTGATCCACAAAAGCCTGCAGGTCTTCTGCCAATTCCTCGATGAGGTAATCAAATTCCCGGGTATTGGGGAAGAGCTCCAGAATTTCGCCGGCGCTCTTAAGCTGCTTTTGCAGCAGTGCCTTACGGTCGGCCTCTACGAAGGCGGTCCACCAGCTTTTGGCGCAAGCCCGTACCGTAGGCGGGAAGCGCAGCAGGCCGATCCCCTGACTCATTTCCAGCAGCGTGGAAAGCATAATCGTAGCGTCAGCATCGTGGATGCCCTTAGTGTAGCCCTCCGAGTAGCGCTGACCGGCGGCCTTAGTTACAAGCGGTAGCAGCGCCGCTGTTTTGACCGGCCAGTTCGGATGCTCCCGGTACAATTGGTAAGCCAGGTACTCGCTGCGGCAGACCTCCTGATTTTCCGAAATCAGGCTTTGCTGCCAGACGGCTTGGGTGTGCAACAGGGCTTCGTCCTCAATCGGCTCATAAAAGTTGGTGCCGGTGAGGTGGTACAATAATTGCCCGTCGTCCTGCACCACAGTCAGCTCCAGCGGCTGCACATTCACGGAGAAGCGGTGCTGCCCGAGGCGGATGATGTTCTCGCCTTCCTCGAAAAGCTCTTTGCGGTCGCGCAGGCTGCGCAGGGTGTCTTCCTTCAGTGTTTTCAGTTGTGTCTGCACGGCATTGGCCTTGTTGCTGTCGTCCAGCTCCTGCAGTTGGCGGATGAGGCCGCGCACTTTTTCCACCATCAGGTCGGCAGCGAAGAAGCTGTTGACCTCGGCTTCCTCCTTAAAGGCAGCGGCGCGCTTTTGCATGCCGGTCAGGATGCGGTCGGCGGCTTTCGCCAAATTAGCGGTACGGCTGTTGCGGGCTTCCACCAGGCTGTTCTTGCGGCTCTCCAGGGCGGCGTAGACCTCCTCCCGCTTGACGGACAGCTCGGTGACAAAGGCATCCACTTCCGCGAATTTGCCTTCCAGCTCTTCCAGCTGTACCATCAGCTTGGTGAGGTAGTCGTCGCACTTCTCCGGCGTATCTGCCAGGTCCAGGTAATTGATGATGCTCTGATCCAATAGCTTGAGTTGCGCATCAAACTCTGCTTTGGACTCTTGCGTACGGAACTGCTTCCCGCGCTGCTTCACCGCCGCTTTATGCTGATTGAGCAGGGTGAAAAGGGCAGAAATGCCATCAATGATGCGGGTAGTCTGCGTCGCATCCTCGATTTTCAGGTTGCTGACGATCTCGATGAGCAATTCCAGGGCCTTGCCAATCTCATCAAAGGCGGCTTCCAGTTCCGCTGCCTGCCGGGCGGTTTCCAATTGGGGAATGCGGGCGGCTTCGGCTTCAATCTGCTTGCGGTAGGGCAGCAGGGCATCGTCTTCCAGCAAAAAGGCTACACAGTCTTCTGCCAATTGCGATTGGGCTTTCTGGGCTTGCTCCTCCAGTGCATCCACTTGATCCATGTCGGCATAGCGCAGCTCGCGCAGCCTGGCGATATCTCCCCGCAGTGCCCGCAGCCCGGCCAGGTTGGCCACGAAGTCCTCAATACGGTCGAAGGAAGCGCGGCGGATGGCATCAAAGCGTGCCTGTGCTTCCTTTTCCACCCGCTGCATTTCTGCCTGATCGCGCCGCTGTGCGCTTACTTTTTTCTCGTATTCCTCAATGGCCGTATTGGCCGTTTGCCGTAAGGCTTTCAGGGGCGCATCCAGTTGGAAAGCGTCCGGCTGATCGATCCAGTAGTAGCGGTCGAGCACATCGGTGGTGCGCTTGACGAGCTCGTCGTAAAGATTGGCGTAGGCGTCCTCTTTTCCCGTAAGGGTGAGAATCTCCTGGCACTCGGCCATAGCGCGCACGATGTCCTTATTGCCCACTTTGTACAGATAGGCATCGGTATGCCCGGAAGGGATCGTTTCTCCTTCGAGGAAAGGCGTTTGCCAAATCTGCAGCACGTGGTGCTTGGTAGGCTCTTCCTCGGCTTTGAAGTAGGCCAGCTCTCCGTTTGGGAAAAGGGTGAAACCGTTGCAGACGATAGGCGTGGCGACTTCCTGATTGATGATGTTGTAGTGCAGCATCAGATAGGTGCCGCTGTCCGCGCCGTAGAACACAAACAGGAAGTCCTCCCCATTGGGCGAAGCGATACGCTTTTTGAACAGCAGCCCGGTCGGAGAATGGTCGAAAAGCTTGTACTCCCCCGTTTGCAGGTAGTAGCCATTGGCAAAGATGAGGCCCTGCTGATCGGGCAGGAGGACCCCGGAATCAGCCAGTGCCGCCACACGCTCCACACTCTGCATCTTCTCATTGAAAACAAAGTAGCGGTAGTCTTCCTGATAGGGCCGGATGCGAAGGGCAATAAGATGCCCGAGGTCGGCGTAGGCAAATTCCGCATCGTCCAGGGTTTGGTCTCTGTACTCTACTGGCTCGCTGTAGATACCGCGCCCGTGATCGGTATTGTCCTCCACTTTGATGGTCAGGTCGCCCCCGGTCGTCTCCACAAAGACCCGGTCGAGAATGGACACATGCGGGTGCCGCCCGTGGCGCTGCTCGTCCCGCCCGGCCTGCTGCCAGCGAAATTCATACTGATTGGGGAAGCGTACTTCCTGATCGGAGCGGTTGTCGACATATTGCAACCCCTCGTCCGTACGCAGCCACTTGAAGGCTTTAAAGTCTGTACCGCCCGGCTTAAGGTGAAAAATCATGTACAGGTGGCGGCCCCGCTGTGCAAAGCGCGCAAAGTAAGCCTCCTTGTAGTAGCGGTAGAGGTTGTGGAAGTCGGTCTGAAATTCCTCTTTTTGCAGGAGCGACAGCCCGGCCTCCTCAAATCCCTTGCCGTGGAAGCGGTAGATGCTGAAGACGTCCGTCAGCTGTATGCCGCTGCGCAGCCCGAGGTGGACGTTGTAGCCCAGGATGCAGTGCTCGCCTACCGCCACGATATCGCGCGCCGTACAGTAATTGCCGGTCGTGATGCGGTCGTTTGCAATCAGTGCGCTCTCCACCGCGCCGAAGACGTCCCTGCGGGCGGTATTAAGCTGCTGTAGCCGGTTGCGCAGCTTATCAGCTTGCTGCTGCAGGCGGTTGCGGATGATATCGTAGGTGGTGGTTTGCGTCATTGTTTTGAGGTTTTGTTGGTTTGGAATGGGGAGCTATGGAGCCCCCTGGAGGAGGCTGCCAACTTAACTGAAGCTACGTCGGCCGGAGAAGGATGAGGTTGAGGCAAAGCTAACGTATACGCCCGGGTCGGCAGCAAGCTGCCTATCGCCCTCAGAGGATAAAGGCAGCTTGCTGCCGCGCCCGGAGTACATGCCGTGTCTGCCTCAACCTTAACCTCAACCTCAGCCTACCCTGGAATTCCCCTAGAGCAACTGCCCCGCACTAAGCGCCCCCAGCCCCAGCTCCTCCACTTTGGCTGTCAGGCGCTTGAGCAAGCTCTTCTCCTCCACGCTGCCCGACTGCTCGCCGAGGCGCAGCAGCAGAGCGGTGAGGGTCAGGTCCTTGATGTCGTCCATCGTCAGGCCGGCGCGGCGGATGAGGTTGCCCAGTTGGGGGAGCAGGCCCTCGCCGTTGCCGGATGCGGAAGACAGCAGGTTTTGGCTCAGGCTGTTCAGATGGCTGCTGTTGTTGAGCAGGCCGTCGATGCTCTTGCCGCGCTGTACGGAATTGAGGATGCTGTTGACGAACTGCATCTCGCCTCCGACGATGTCGATATTGGCGTGCTTCATGGCCTCGCCCAGGACACCCGCCTGTGCGTTGGCGATGTCTTTGGAGACGTTGATATTGGCCAACTGAATCTCCTTCTCGGTCTCCAGGCGCAGCTTGAACTCCTCGTGCTCGCGGCCTACGCCGTCCAGCTCCTTCATAGCGTTGGCTTTCTGCTCGATGCCCTTAGCTTCAGCTGCAAACTTCAGCTCCAGTACGCGGGCTTCGGCTTGTCCTTTCTCGTCGGCCACTTCTGCCTCAGCACGGCCCTGCTTGCGCAGTGCTTCTGCCTTGGCTTCTATGCCGATGGCCTCTGCCTGTGCCTTGCGCTCCAGCACACTGGCCTCCAGCTTGCCTTCCAGCTCTTTAGCCTTCGCCTTGGCCTCGATGACCTGTGCTTCGGACAATCCAATGGTCGCTTCCTCAGCAGCAGTCGCCTCGGCTTGAATCTTGCGGGCTTCGGCCTCTTTCTCGGCAGCGTTCTTTTCCGCTTCGGCGTCGATGAGGAGCTTCTCGGCGTTGATTTCAGCGGCCAGTTTGGCGGCTTCGGCCAGCTTCTGCTGCTCGATGACGGTGGCTTCGCCCTTGGCCTGCGCCTGAATCACTTCCTTCTGCCGCAAACGCTCGGCCTCGGCCAGCACCTTGGTGTCCTTGATGACTTCCTCCTGCTCAACCACCTTCTTTTCGACCATGATGCGGTCGCGGATGACGTCCTGTATGTTCTTCTTCTCTTCTTCCACCGCGCGCTGCTTCTCGATCTCCGCCAGGGTGACAATCTTCTCGCGCTCGGTGCGCTCCAGCATACGGTCTTTCTCTACGCGCTCCTGCTCAATGGCCTCGGTGCGCTCTTTGTTCTTCAGGGCGACGATGACCTGCCGCATGCGGTTCTCTTCCGCAACCTGCAGCTCTTCTTCGGTCTTGATGCGGACCATCTCGGAGCGCAGTCGCTCCTCTTCATTGATCTTGGCAATCTCGGCAGCTTCCCGTGCTTTGATGTTGGCAATCTCGCGCTTCTGCCGCTCTTCTTTCTCAATGAGTTGGCGCTCGTATTCCAGTATAGCCTCCTTCGCCTCCGCATTTTGCTCGGTGATGGTCTTCTCCTCCTCGCGGCGGATGAAGTTGGCCTTCACCTTCTGCTGGGCGGTGAGCTCCGTGATCTTCTTAATACCCTCAGCATCCAGGATGTTGTTCTCCTTGAGGTAGCTGATGTCAGTCTGCTCCAGGTAGTCGATGGAGGCATCCTCCAGGATGTAGCCATTCAGGTTGAGCCCGATGGCGTTCTGGATTTCCGAATTGAATTTCTCGCGGCTGTCGTAGAGCTCTACGAAGTCGAAGCGCTTGCCCACCGTTTTGATGGCTTCGGAAAACTTGGCTTCAAACAGTTCCCGCAACGTCGCCGTATCGGAGGCCCGCTGACAGCCGATAGACTGTGCGACCTTTTTGATGTCGGCTACTTCCTTATTGATGCGCACGAAAAAGACGACTTTGGTATCCGCTCGGATATTGTCCTTGCAAATGAGGCCATCCTCTTTCATACGGCTGATTTCGATGGTGCGGACGCTGAGGTCCATCACTTCGTACATTTGAATACCGGGCACCACAATGATGCCGTTTTCGATGGCGACTTTGGTGCCGCCCACGCCGGTACGGATGATGGCTTTGCCCTGAGGCACCTTTTTGTACCAGCTGATGAGCATGACGATGAGGCCAAAAATCACCAGCAGACTAATGCCGAGTACGGCCCAGCCCAGAGGGCCGGACAGGTTTTGGAGTAAGATCATTAGGTTACGATTTTAAGGGTTGTCAGAAAATGAAGTCGGATTTTACAGCACCGTGCTGCGTTCCGGCGGGTCCTCCTCCGGGTAAGCCCGGATGAGGTAGTGGCTGCCATCAGGCGCGGCCCGGGAGACGATGGCTTTGGTGCCGCTCGGCAGCTGTAGCTCCGGCACGGCGGTTTTGACGTAGATGAGCAGCTCGTCGTCTTCAGCCTGTACCCGTGCCTGTCCCATTTGCGTAAAGCTTGCGGGCAGGATGAGCTCGCAGGCCTGCCCGATGTAGTCCATAGGCTGGGCTTCTTTGCTGATTTGCTCGAAGAGGGGCACGAAGGGGGTCGTAACCACCTTGGCGGCAAATAGCCCGGTGAACAGGATGGGAATTGCCGTAGCCAATGCATAGCCCAGGCTGTAGTGCCCCAGGTAGTGGTTGCCCAAAATGGCAAGCACCCAGGCGGTAACCACCGTCACGGTGATGATCAGCATGAAGGGTACACGCCCGAAGTTGAAAAAGTGCAGTGCACCGGCAAACCAGCCGCTCATGCCGCTGGCGTCCACATCGGTATCCACGTCTGCATCCACGTCCACCTCTGCATCGATATCAAAGTCGAAAGCACTCAGGTCCACCGCTCCGAGGATGACGGAGAGCCAGTAGAGGACCACAAGGCCCAGCAACAAGGTAAAGGGCAGGTTGACGCCTGCCATTGCAGCGTTGAGTAAGTCTTGCATAGGCATACTATTTTCAGGCTTACAGAGGCACAAATGTCTCAGCAAGCGGAGTTGTACAGTAAATTGATGTGTTGGTGTCGGGGAGGCGCTATACCGACGACGAAATGGTATCCAAATGGACTATTTCGTGTCGGCATAAACTCGTCCGATGAGTTTTGCTGTAAAGCTCGACCCTATTGTTCCGAGTTTAGCCAAGAGCGGAGTAGCTCTTTCCTAATCCTCAGTATATGATTTCGGAAATTTCAGTTTCTTACCCGAATCTTTCCGAATACAGGGTTAAAATGTGTTAAAATCCGGAGATATTTCGATTTTCCTCGGCGAAGCTGGATGAAATTACGACGAAAATGGGCTCTACGCAGGGTAACTATTTAGCCGCAGCGTAAATAAGCGGGGCTGGTAGTTATTATGTAACTTTACTTTTATGAAGCGATTTTTCAATACGACGGGTTTGTGCAATCCGAAGAAGCACTATATGGTGGATCCTTTTCGGGGAATATTTGATGAGGTTAACCACCTAATTGATGCGGAGCAATACTTCCTGATCCATGCGCCCCGGCAAACGGGTAAAACGACTTTTCTGCATCAGTTGGCGCACCGGCTGAACCGGGAAGGTAAATACACTGCTGCGGTTTGCTCTCTCGAATCAGCAGGTTATCCTAGTATTTCCGTTTCAGATGCCAATGAGGTTTTTATACAGTCTCTTTATCAAACTGCTCAGGTCTTCCTGAGTGGAGCTAAATTGCCACCTGACCCCACTCATTATAAAGCTGGGCCGCAGTTATTCCGGCAGTATCTCAGCGATTGGAGTAAAGCTCTTGATCAGCCTTTGGTTTTGTTGGTGGACGAAGTGGACGCACTTTATGATGATGTCCTGATTGCAGTGCTGCGCCAATTCCGGGATGGCTTTCAAACCCGGCCGCAGGGGTTTCCTCAATCTATCGCTCTTGTGGGGTTGCGGGATATTCGGGAATACCGTACACGGGCGCGGGCAGACAATCCTTCAATCGGGGCGGGCTCACCTTTTAATGTGAAAGCAGAATCCTTTTTCCTCCCGGTTTTCAGCAGAGAAGAAGTCAGAGGCTTGTTAAACCAGCATACTGCCGACACCGGCCAGGAATTTTCCGATGCCGTATTCGAAAAAATATACGAATATGCTGGTGGTCAACCCTGGCTGACCAATGCGCTGGCCAACGAAATCGTTGTCAAAATGCTGCGCAATGACCACAGCAAGGTCATCACGCCAGACATGGTCATCGAAGCCAAAGAGCGCCTCATAGAGCAGCGGCAAACGCACTTAGACAGCCTGGCTGACAAGGTCAGGGAAGAGCGGGTCCGCAAAATTGTAATGAGCATCATCGAAGGCAGCCCGCTGGAATTTGACACGCTCGATGACTCCATCCGCTACTGCCGGGACCTGGGGCTGATCACGCAAAAGAGCCCTATCCGGTTTGCGAACCCGATTTACCGGGAGATCATCACCCGCATTCTCAATTCCCCCTTGCAAGAGAGTTTTCCGGAGGAGATTTCGGAAACGGCCTGGTACCTGGATGAGGAGGGGCGCTTGATCATGGATAAACTGCTGGCTGCCTTCATTGATTTTTACAGATGGAATTCTGAGTCCTGGCTGGAGCGCTTTACTTACAAGGAAGCCGGGCATCAATTGCTGCTCATGGCCTTCCTGCAAAGGGTAGTGAACGGCGGTGGCCGCATTGAGCGGGAAATGGCAGTCGGTAACGGGCGGACCGACCTGGCGGTATTTTGGAGGGATCAGGTTATCCCCATTGAGTTGAAGATTCACTATAATGCTCGCACCCTGCCTGAAGGCTTACGGCAGCTCCACCGCTACATGGACAAGCTTGGGCAGCAGCACGGCTATCTGATGATTTTTGAAACCAAGCCTTCTACGGAACTGACCTGGGACGAGCGCATCAGACGAGAGGAGAAAGAATACGAGGGGAAGTCCATCTCGGTATTGTGGATGTAACAACAGATAAAACAACCTAAAGCTAGCTAGCAAATGGCCAAAAAGAAGGCACAAAAGAAGAAAAAACAGAAAAAGATAAGCTACTACCGGCAACCGGAAGAACTGAGCCTGCGAGATTGGCAAATCGGTTTGCGCAAGCAATTTGGGCCGGAGCAAACCTTTGAGCTGGTCAATGAAGGGGAGCACCCGGTTTGGTCTGACTTCACGGTCATCAACCCGGAGCGGAACAGCCGTTACCGTGTAGCCCTGCGCGGGCATGAGCCGGGCGTTAACTTCTGCGAGTGCATGGACTTCAAAACGAACGGGCTGGGCACCTGTAAGCACATCGAATGGGCTCTGCATAAATTGTACCACACCTACGGCAACAAGCAGCACTTCCGCAAGCCATCTCCGGAGCGGCAGTACAGCTCAGTTTACCTGGCATACGGAGAAGAACGGCGTTTGCGGCTTCGCCTGGGCGGAGAAGAAGCACATGCACTTGGCAAACTGGCCAGGCAGTACTTCGATGAAGATGGTGTACTGTATGAGCATGCTTATCTGGATTTTGACCAGTTTCTGGAGCAGGCGCAGGCCGTCTCTTCCTCCTTTCGGTGCTATCCGGATGCCCTGGACTTTATCATACAGAAACGGGCAGATGCCCGGCGGGGCCAACGTGCGGATGCCTTAGCGGCGGATGAGGAAAACCTGAACGGGCTGGTTAATGCCAAACTGTATCCTTATCAGAAAGAAGGGGTGCTCTTTGCCTTCCGTGCCGGGCGCTGCCTGATCGCCGATGAGATGGGGCTGGGCAAAACCATTCAGGCCATAGCAGCGGCAGAGCTATATCGCCGTGAGCTGGGTATTGGAAGTGTATTCATCATTTGCCCTACCTCCCTCAAGTATCAGTGGCGCTCGGAGATTGAGCGCTTCACAGGTATTCAGGCGCATGTGGTGGAGGGCCCTGCCCACAAGCGTCGGGAGCAGTATGATGATCATGAGCAGGTTTACAAAATCCTAACCTATAATGTAGTCGCCCGGGATTATCCCTACCTGAATGCGGCGGCTCCGGATCTCGTTATCCTGGACGAAGCGCAGCGCATTAAAAACTGGGACACCAAAATCTCCCGGGCGGTTAAACGCCTGGAAGCACCTTACCGGATGGCACTAACTGGTACACCCCTTGAAAACAAGCTGGAGGATCTGTACTCCATCATACAGTTTCTGGATCAATTTCTGCTGGGGCCACTCTACCTGCTGCTCTACCGGCATCAGGTCAAAGATGAGAACGGGGTGGTACGCGGCTACAAAAACCTGGATGCCATCTACAAAAAGCTTAACCATGTAATGATCCGCCGGCGCAAGCGGCAGGTGCTGAAGCAACTTCCTGCCCGTCAGGATCAACAACTGCTCGTGCCCATGACACCCCGGCAATTGGAGCTGCACAACAGCTACGATGCAGATGTAGCACAGCTGGTCGCGAAATGGCGAAGAATGGGCTTCCTCAACGAAAAAGACCGCCGCCGCTTGCTAAGCTGCCTCAACCTGATGCGTATGTCGTGCAACAGCACTTACCTGGTCGATCAGCAGACGCGGCACGACACCAAAATAGAAGAGCTCTTTTACATATTGGAAGAACGCCTGGCCGAGGAAGGCGAGAGCGCCGTCATCTTCAGTCAGTGGGAGCGCATGACCCGCATCGTTGCACAGGAGCTGGAAGCCCGGGAAATCCCTTTTGCTTATTTGCACGGTGGCATTCCGGGCAGCAAGCGGGGCGAATTGCTCGACCGTTTCCGGGAAGACTCCGCCTGCCGGGTATTTTTATCTACCGATGCGGGGGGCGTAGGCCTCAATTTGCAGAAAGCCTCCCTGGTGGTCAATCTGGACTTGCCCTGGAACCCGGCTGTGCTGGAACAACGCATCGGGCGGGTCTTCCGAATCGGGCAGGAGCGGCAGGTGCAGGTCATCAACCTGATTGCAGAGGGCACCATAGAGCACCGGATGGTGCAGACGCTGCAGTTCAAGTCTTCCTTAGCAGAAGCCGTGCTCGACACAGCACAGGACAGCGTCTTCATGAACGACCGCAAGTTCAAAGACTTTATGGAGGAGCTGGAGCGCGTGAAAAACGTACAGGTGCCCGAGCACGCAGTTGCCGAACCCAGCAGTGATGAAGACCTCGAAAAAGCATCCCCCAGCGGGGCATCTGAAAAACTGGAACCGGCCGAGGCCGCTCTTGATGCCTGGTGGGAAGAGGAAACGCCGGAGCCGGAAGCGGTGCCTCAACCGAAGCGGGGCGGCTCAACGGGTACTGGTCAGGCTTCTTCCTCCTCCGGAGCAGGCCTGTTATCAGAAGGGCTCAGCTTCCTCGGGCGGCTCTCGCAAACTTTGTCTGACGAAAAGGCCACACAGCAACTAGTCAATGAAATAGTGGAAAAGGACGAGCAAACGGGGCAGTCCTACCTGAAAATCCCGGTGGAAGATTCTGAGGTGGTCAAGAATGCAGCGAAATTGCTGGGCGGGCTGCTGAGTAAGTTAGGGTAGAAATAATTATGGAGGACCGCTTTTCAAATATAGACGAAGTAAGCAGGCTACTGGAAGACCATAGCGCGGTGCGGCTATTGCGCAAGCAGCATGCCCCGATGATTGTGGCTTTCCTGTGGCGTGCCTTCCGCGAAGAGCGCCGGCAGGCCTACGGTAGTCAGGAGCTGAATACCCTATTGTCTGATTTCCTGTTTGCGGCTAACGAAGGTGCGGGGGAAGGCGGGAAACCCTACCCCCGCACTTCACGGCTATACCTGGAAGACTGGACCAAAGACGGCTTTTTGCGGCAGTACTACGAAGCCGGGGCAGCGGAAGCGACCTTTGAACTTACCCCTGCCGCAGAGCAAGCTCTGGTCTGGATAGCCGAGCTGGACAAAAGGGAATTTGTAGGGGCGGAGTCCCGGCTGCTGCAGCTCTTCAATATGCTGCAAGATCTGACCTACGGCAGCTCCACCGATGCACAGGCCCGCCTGGAGCAGCTGCTGGCACAGCGCCTGGAGCTGGACCGGGAAATCATGGAGCTGGAAGAAGGGCAAATCAACCGCCTTGACCCCACCCGTATGCGCGAACAGCTTAAATTGATTGAAGAAACGGCAGCCAAGCTGCTGGCTGACTTCCGGCAGATTGAGGAAAACTTCCGGCAACTCAACACTAAGGCCCGGGAAGAGCAAATCAACCGGCAGCATAGCCGGGGGCAGGTGCTGGACGAGATTTTCTCCGCTCAGGACGCTATCATGGAAACGGATCAGGGCAAGACCTTCACTGCCTTTTGGGCTTTCCTGATGGATCAGGACCGGCAGGACCGGCTCGACCAAATGGCTGCGCAATTATTTGAACAGCCCGAGCTGGAAGCCTACCGCAACCACTCTGTCCTGCCCCGCCTTAAAATCCTCCTGGTAGAGGCTGGCGAACGGGTAGACCGGACCACCACCCGGCTTATCGAACAACTGCGCCGGTTTTTGGCATCCCGCACCTTTCTGGAAAACCGCCGTGCCGGGCAGGTTATTGAAGAAATTGAGCAACTGGCGCTTCAGGTCAAAAACGAACCGCCTCCTCAGCGCTTTTTTAGTGATATTGCTGGCAAGCCTGCAGTGAACCTGGTGATGGAACGCCGCCTTTTTCAGCCTGCCGATGAGCTGCAGCTGGCATCCGATCAGCCGGTAGCGGGGAATGCCGTCAAAGTCCTTACAGAGGGGCTTTACAATCAAATGTACATTGACCCTGAGGAACTGAAGAACAGAATACAGAAAATGCTGCGGGGCAAACAGCAGGTGAGCCTGAAAGAAGTGGTGGCCCACGCCCCGGTGGAAAAGGGGCTCAGTGAGATAGTGGCCTACTTTGGGCTGGCTACGCAGTGGGAACCCCACCAAAAAGCGGTCATCAATACCGGGCAGCAGGAAAAGTTGTTTTATGAAAGCGAGGGACAAACTTACGCCGTGGAACTGCCCCAAATCTTATTTTTGAAATGAGCGAACCAACTGTAAAAGCGGAAATTCGTGCGCCGGCCATCTACTTGCTCAAGGGCATCCTGTACCGGGAGCAGCACCTTGATGCCTGGAATCTGCTGCTGAGGTACCGGGAGCGCCTGCGGGCTTACTTCGAAGTGCTTGGGCTGGAGCTGATCGTGGAAGAGGGGGACGGGTATGCCTATTTGCGGCAGCAACCGGAGGAAGAGGAAGCTGATCCTCAACCCCGCCTCATGACCCGACGCCGGCTAAGCTACCAACAGACGCTCCTTATTGTACTTTTGCGTAAACGCCTCCTCGAGTTTGAGTCGGAAGGCAACGAAGTCAGGCTGGTGCTCCGCTACAGTGATATCGCCGAGATGATGCGCCTGTACTGGGATGATACGGCCGCCAACGAGCGCAAACAGGAGGACAAGCTCCGGGCTGATATCAAAAAAATGATCAGCTTTGGCTTCCTGCAGGCCGTGCGGGAAGAAGACCGCTACGAAGTGAGCCGCATCCTGAAAGCCTACGTCCCTATCGAAAAACTGAACGAAATCCTCGGACAGCTCAAAGCCTACGCTGAAGCCCAAAAAGAATCCTGATGCTATCTCCATCTGAAATACCAAGCTCCCCGTCCGGTTACCGGCTGCACCGCCTGGAAGTCCTCAACTGGGGCACTTTCGACAAGCATATCTGGGAAATAAGCCCCAACGGGCAGAATGCCCTGCTTACTGGCGATATCGGCTCCGGGAAATCCACACTGGTCGATGCCATCACGACCTTGCTGGTGCCACAGCAAAAGATCACCTACAACAAGGCAGCCGGAGCTGAAAGCCGGGAGCGCAACCTGCTGAGCTACGTGCGCGGTGCTTACAAAAATGAAAAGGTCAACGCGGCAAGCAAAGGGCGGGATGTGTACCTCCGGCCCGATAACAAGCACCTGACCTTACTGCTGGCTGTGTTTGCCAATGCTGCGCAAAACGATTTCGCTACGCTGGCGCAGGTATACTGGATGCAGGATGATAGCGTCAAACGCTTTTACGTGCTGGCTGAACAGGCTCTGCAAATTGACCCCGACTTCAGTAATTTCGGAACAGATATCCGGCAGCTCAAAAAGCAGTTGCGCAAACAGCGGGGCGCCGAGCTGTTCAATAGCTTCAGTGCTTATGCAGACCGCTTTCGGCAGGTTTTTGGCATCCGGCAGCCTGAAGCCCTGGAGCTGTTTTACAAGACCGTCTCCATGAAATCGGTAGGCAACCTCACGGAGTTTGTCCGGGAGCAGATGCTGGGGCAGACAAATATTCAGGAGGATATCAATGAGCTGGTCGCTAAATACGCCGACCTAAACACCGCTCACCGATTAGTAGCGCAGGCCAGGCAGCAGCGCGATCTCCTGCAGCCTATGATTGAAGAAGCGGACGAGCGCGGGAAAGCACTGCATAAAATTGGTGAGCTGGAAGCGCTTTTGGAGGAAATCCCCGGCTATTTTGCGAAAGCAAAACTGCAGGCCGCTATCCGGGGTATGGGGCGCCTGCAACAAGACTGGGAAACCCTGGAGGCAAAAATGCTGGCTTTACGGCAGCAGGAGCAGGCGGCACAAGAGGAGTCGGCTCGCCTGAAAGCTGCCCGGGACAGCCTGAATGTTAATCAGCAGCTGGCTCACATCAAACTCCAAATCAAAGAGCTCGGGGCAGAGCGTGCGCGCCGCCAGGATCAGGCCCGAACCTACGAAGACCGGCTCGCAGAACTTGGTCGTTTCCTGCCGAAAGGGCACGGGCTTCCACTCGGGATGCCGGAAGACGTAGGCGGTTTCATGGCACAGAAACATCAGTTCACGGCGCAACGGGAGCAGGCGCTGATAACGCTGGAAGAACTGCAGGATGCCCGGGATCCCTTAGCGGTTCGGATAGACAAACACCGGGCACGCCTGGAAGAGCTGGACAAGGAGCTGCAATCCCTCAGACAAAGGCCCACGCAAATTCCGCAACGCAATTTAAGGCTACGGCAAAAGCTGCTCACCGGGCTGTATCTTACGGAAGAGGACCTGCCCTTTGCGGGTGAACTGCTACAGGTGCTCCCGGATGAGGCTAAGTGGGAGGGGGCAATCGAGCGGCAGCTGCGGGGCTTCGGCCTTAGCCTGCTGGTTCCTGACCAACACTACGAAGCCGTCAGCAGTTACCTGGACCGCATTCATCTCGGTGGAAAACTGGTCTATTTGCGTACCCTGCCTCATCCGGACAGGGATAGCCGCGAGCCGGAAGCCAACTCTTTGGTGCGCAAAGTGCAGATCAAAGCGGATACCCCGTTTTACGAATGGTTGGAAAAGGAGTTGATCAGGCGTTACGATTATACCTGTTGCGACACGATGACTGCGTTCCGGCGGGCTCCCCGGGCGCTTACTGTCGAAGGGCAGAGCAAAGACAGCCGGGTGCGGCATACCAAAGACGACCGCTATGATGTCAACGACCGGCGGCAGTATATCCTGGGCTGGAGCAATAAACCGAAAATCAAGGCCCTGGAAGCGGAACAGCGGGAAGTGGAGGCGGAATTAGCTCAGGCGGAGGCCGAATATCAGCGACTGCGCAATACAGAAGGGGCGCTGAACAAACAGCGGGGTATACTTGAGCGGCTGCTGGAGTATCCTTCCTTTGAAAACCTGAATTTCAAGCCCTTGATCATACGGATTCAGGCACTGCGGGAAGAGCAGCAGCGCCTGGAAGCCGGCTCAGAGGAACTGCGGCATCTGCAGGAAAAAATAACAGAGGCGGAAGCTGCGGTAAGTCAGCTGAGTGCTCAGGTCGGCGTAAAGTTTGAGCAGAAAGGTGTCCAGAAAAACGAACTCACGCAATTGCTTCGTGCAATCACGGCATTACTCCACCAAACCGGATTGCCGCCACTCCCTCTGAGCGCACTGGGCGAAGTGGTAACCAATGAGGCGGCGCACAGGGTGTTTAGCGATTGCAGGGCAGTCACGATACCCCAACAGGCACCTTCCGGCCATTTGCAAAAGCACCTGCCTGAGCTGAGCCCGGAAGCACCGGCCGAAGCGTGGGCACAGGCGGAGCAAAAGCTTAAAGAAAAAATTGAAGGCAATAATGGGATGATCCGGAAGTACCGTGATCAGGAAAGCCGGCTGGCACAGCGTATCGTCAGGCAAATGACTACCTTCAAGCAACAGTTTCCGGAGGAAGTCATAGATGTGGATGCGGACATCCGGTCTGTGGATGAGTTCCGCGAGCGTTATGTGCGGTTGCAAAAGGACGACATCCCACGCCATGAGCAGCGCTTCCGCGAGCTGTTGCGCACCAAGACCATACAGAGCATCCTGATGTTCAAGTCGAAGCTCGACACTTTTGAACAGGACATTAACCGCAAAATAGAGGAAATCAATCAGCACCTGCGCGAGATCGATTACAATCCCGGTCGGTTCATCCGCATTTCGAAGGAGCCGGTTCACAGCGAGGATATCAGTACCTTCAAGCAAGACCTGAGAGCCTGCCTGTCTAATACGTACGGAGATGTGGCGGATGAAGAACTGTATACAGAAGAGAAATTTGAGCACGTCAAAAAGCTCCTCGACCGTTTCGCCGGGGGGACGGAAGAAGATAGCCGCTGGACAAAGAAGGTGACTGATGTAAGACAGTGGTACACCTTTGGTGCCGAAGAGCTTTACCGGGAGACCAACGAGCTGCATGAGTATTTCAGCGATTCTTCCGGTAAGTCCGGCGGGCAAAAGGAAAAACTGGCCTATACGATCCTGGCTTCCGCCATTGCCTTTCAGTTTGGTCTGGAATGGGGGCGCTCCCGCAAAAGGTCTTTCCGCTTTGTCGTGATTGATGAGGCCTTCGGGCGCGGTTCGGATGAGAGTACGAGGTACGGGCTTCAGCTGTTTGAGCGGCTTAATTTGCAGTTGCTTATTGTGACGCCGCTGCAAAAGATCAATGTCATCGAAAAGCATATCTCGACGGTGCACTACGTGTCCAACCCCACCGGGCAATCTTCCATGGTACGCAACATCAGTATTGAGGAGTACCAGGCAGAGAAAGCAGCCCGGGAGCAAGCCGTTAATACTTCAAAGTCATGATTACCGAAAAAGCAGCCCTTCAGCAGCTGGAAAAGTGGTGGCCAAAGGTGTTGCGGGCCGGATTGGAGCAGTCAGATTACTTTCCGCGCTCCCTGAGCCGCATCGGCAAGCCCAAACAAAAGGATTGGATCGAAAACTTTGAGCAGGTACGATCGGCACAGGAGCAGTGGCTAAAGCGCAGCCAACCCTACAAATCTAAAGGCTGGAGCCTAAGCTGGGAAGAGCGCGACTACCGCAGCATTGGTCGCAACCGCTTTATCCACAGTATTGAGGTGGCAACCCTTGAAGATTATTTGTACTTGCTAAAGCGCGAGCAGGCTTATGCTCAGGTCATGGCAGATGCCGCTATGATCGCCGGAGCAATCCCTGGGCTGCAGTCCTGGTGCATCGCTTCTCCCCTTGATGTGGAAAGCCATCACACCCAATGGAATGGGCTGTTAAAAGTAGTCCGTTACTTCATGGAGGAGCACGAGCCGGGGCGATACTACATCCGCGAGCTGCCCCTGGATATCCCCACCAAGTTTATAGAAACCCATAAACGGCTGCTTATCAGCTTGCTGGATGAAGTGCTGCCGGGGTCCCGCATCAATGATCAATTTCGGGGGGTGCGCCATTTTGAACAGCGCTACGGGCTAAAATACCGGCAGCCGATGGTCCGCCTCCGGCTAATGGATGTATCTCTGGCGAATCAGTATTTCTCCGGGGTACAGGATTTGGCGCTGCCCCTTGATGCACTTGCACAGCTGAAGTTGACAGTGCGTCGGGCCATTATTTTGGAAAATAAGACCAACTATACCAACCTGATGAATTTGCTAACGCTTCCTCAGGCAAAGGAGACGATTGGTATTTTCGGAAGTGGCTTTGGGGTGGGGGCGCTATCGGAAGTAGCCTGGCTATCAGAAGTTGAGCTGTTCTACTGGGGAGACATTGACGCACACGGGCTGCAAATCCTCTCCCGGTTGAGGTCCCACCATCCTCATGTCCGGCCTTTCCTGATGGATGAGCAGACGCTGAAGGTATTCGCGGAATACGTTCGTTACGATGCCCCATACAGTCCGGCCGCGAGCTTGCCCGGGCTTAATAATAAGGAGAAAGCCTTGTTTGAGGAGCTCAATGCCCGACAGATGAGGCTGGAGCAAGAGCATATCCCCCTGGCCTATGTCAAACAGATCCTTGAGGCGTTGTTTTAGACTATGTTGGGAATTCGCTTTTGGAGCGAATGTAGTCAAATTTTATTCTGAACAAGTCTTTGATCCCGACATTCATCGTCGGGGGCGGGATGAAGGAGCCTAGCCTAAGCTAAGCGACTGAAGAGCAACGAAGTTCAGGATAAAATTTGGCAAATGCAGCCCAAAGGGTGAAATCCCAATATAGTCTTAATGGTTAAGACCATAGTAGTGGCTTCTCGTATAAGAATCATCTGCCAGGTTATTCTGCATTAATACCAGCTTCTGAAAAAACTGCTATTTTGAGCAGCGATGTATCAATCTGGATCATTATGGCAAAACGGAAAATGAAAAAGCAGGTACCCAGGAGAGCTCAAACCAAAGCTAAACGTTCCGGCTTTTGGCGGCGCTATGCACTGCCCGGGCTGCTGTTGTTCGCCCTGCCTTTTTTACTGTACGCCACTACGCGTACGTTCGGTTATGTGCTGGACGATGTCCTGGTGTTGTCGGAGAATAACTTCGTGAAAAAGGGGCTGGCAGGGATCGGTGATATTTTTACAACGGATAGTTTTACCGGTTACCTTGGCGAGCAGCGGGAACTGGTAGCCGGTGCCCGCTACCGCCCTTTGTCGATCGCCACTTTTGCGGTGGAGTATGCATTATACGGCTTGAATCCGGGCAACAGCCACCTGATCAATGTCCTTTTGTACAGTCTGACCGGGCTGCTGATCTTCCGGTTGCTGGCTATCCTGATCCCGGGAAAAAAAGGGCAGGCCTGGTACGAAAGGCTGCCGTTTTGGATTGCGCTACTGTTTGTGCTACACCCTATACATACCGAGGTGGTTGCGAATATCAAGGGGCGGGATGAAATCCTGGTGCTGCTGCTTTCCCTTAGCACGTTGTACTTCAGCCTCCGCTATGCCAAACAACAGTCCTGGTTTGCGCTGCTGCTGTCAGGCGGGCTCTTTTTACTGGCTTTGCTGGCCAAGGAAAATGCAGTGACCTTCCTGGCGGTAATCCCGCTAAGTATCTATTTATTCACTAATGCCAGCCTCAAAACTACGGCTGTTAGTGTGCTGCCCCTGTTGCTGTCCTTTGGGCTGTATTTGCTGATCCGGGTCAATGCGGTGGGGTATTTGTACAATCCCGGTCTGGTCGTTTCGGGCATTATGAATGACCCCTTTGTTGGGATTGGCTTTGCCGAAAAGTATGCAACGATCACTTATACCCTGGGGCAATACCTGAAGCTATTGGTTTTTCCGCACCCGCTCACGCACGATTACTACCCTTATCAGGTACCCATTCTCAGCTGGGGGGAATGGCGGGTACTGTTATCACTTGCCGCCAATCTGGCACTGTTGGGCTGGGGCATCCGGTCGTTCCGGAAGCAATCTATTCCAGCCTGGAGCATTCTGTTTTACTTTTCTACCCTGTCCATTGTGTCTAATATTGTCATTTCAGTGGGCGCTCCGATGAACGAGCGGTTTGTGTACGTTTCTTCCCTGGGTTTTTGCACCCTATGGGCTTATTTGTTCCTTGTCCGGCTGCCTGCCTGGCAAAGCCGGCTTACATGGGCCAAACAAGCCGGTCTGGGTATTTTACTGGTTACCGCTTTAGCTTACGCCGGAAAAACCTACGAACGCCTCCCCGCCTGGAAAGACGCCATGAGCCTCAATCGTGCTGCAATTAAAGTATCAACAAACAGTGCGCGGGCCAACAGCTATATGGCTTATTCCCTGTATCAGCGAGGCTTGCAGGAGCAGGGCGCACAGCAACTGGCTACGTATCAGGAAGCCCTTCCTTATGTGAACCGGGCGCTGGAAATCTATCCGGAATATTCCGATGCTTTGACCTGTAAGGGAGGTTTGCTTGGTGGGCTGTATCAGCAGAACAGAGACCTGGATCAGCTGTTGGAAGGGTTCTACGAGATACTAAGTGCCCGCCATGTCAACTTTATTGATCAGTATATGGTCTACCTGAATGGCCGGGAGGATGGACAGCGGCTGGCGCGGTTTTACCATCGGGCGGGTTATGAATTAATGGGTAAGCAGCAAAATCAATATGCTTTGGCGCTGCAGTACCTGAATTACGGGCTGGAGGTAAGCCCGGACAATGTGACCCTCCTGGAAGATTTGGCAGAAGTCCATGCGCTGGCCGGCAATACCGGGCAGGCACAACAGATGGCGAGGCGGGCTTTGCAGCTCAATCCGCAATCTGAACGGGCAGGGGCTATACTTCGATAAGCGGCAGGTTAGAATGCCTGGATTTCTATTGTTTCCCGGAGAAGAGGGCTTTTAACTTCTGCATAGAGCAAAATAGCTCAACGGCTCTTATTTTAATGGATCAGTAAAACATCAAGTTATGCAGCTCAATCCGCTTGTCAGCATGTCGCCGGTTGTGAAAGCCGCCCTGCAAAATGGACAGCCCGTGGTCGCCCTCGAATCCACCATCATCTCCCACGGTATGCCCTACCCGAAAAATGTGGAAACGGCCCTGCGGGTGGAAGCCACAGTCCGGGAGAGCGGCGCCGTACCCGCAACCATAGCGGTGATCGGTGGACAGTTGCGGGCCGGGCTTTCCGAAGCAGAGATTGAATATTTGGGCAAAAAAGGTACGGCGGTGACAAAAGTAAGCCGCAGGGACTTACCGGTGCTGGTTGCCCGGAAAGGGGATGGTGCGACCACCGTAGCCGCTACCATGATCATCGCAGACCTGGCGGGCATCCGCGTATTTGCGACCGGTGGCATAGGCGGGGTGCACCGGGGAGCGGAAAGAACGATGGATATCTCCGCCGACCTACAGGAACTGGCGCGGACGAATGTGGCAGTGGTTTGTGCCGGCGCCAAGTCCATTCTCGATTTGCGCCTGACGCTGGAATACCTGGAGACCATGGGCGTGCCGGTACTGGGCTTTCAAACAGATGAACTGCCGGCCTTTTATACCCGTACAAGTGGTCTGCCTGTGGATTACAGGATGAAGTCTCCGGAGGAAATCGCGCGGGTTCTCCATGCTAAATGGGAGCTGGGGTTAAGTGGTGGTGCCGTCATTGCCAACCCCATTCCGGAAGCCTACGCCATGCCGCAGGAGGAGATGGACCGGGTCATTGGGCAGGCTATTGCAGAAGCAGAGGAGCAAGGTATAGTTGGCAAAGCACTCACCCCCTTCCTGCTTTCCCGCATCGAGCAACTGACCCAAGGCGACAGCCTGGAAGCCAATATCGAATTAGTGCTGAATAATGCGCGCCTGGCGGCAGCGGTAAGTGGAGCGCTGGGTAGTTTGTCCGGATAACCACCCCTGGATTTTCAGAAATTGTCTTACCGGAATGGGGAATTCAACAATGTTTATTAGTTTTAGCACTATATGAGTTGAAAAAGCTCACCTGAAACTCCATCCACCCGGCTGACTGACACGGTAACAGTCTAAACTCAAGGTTATGAATAATGGCAAAGTACTGCTGTTGTGGGCAGTGGTGGTATGGTTTTATGGGCCTATGTGGGGGCAGGAGGGGAAGGTGGATAGTTTGGAGCAGCTCCTTGAGGAAGCTAGAGGAGAGAGTATCCGGGAAGCTGAAATTCTTCTGGAATTATCGGAAGTATACCTGAACACCGATCCTGAAGCAGGGGAGAAGAAGGCATTGGCTGCACGACAACTACTGAAGGGGAAGGATGAAGTGGAGCTTTTTGTTAAGGCGCTGAATATTCTGGGGGCCTTATCCGTTAAACGGGGGGATTTACAGTCTGCAAAAGACAACTATGATGAGGCATATCAAATGTCGCTTGAGTACAAAATGCCAATTGATCAGGTAATAGATGCAGTCAAAGGTAAAGGCACAGTAGCATCCTACACCGGAAATTTTGAAGAAGCTCTGGAACTTTACAATGAGGGTCTTTCCATTTGTGATTCGCTTGGGCTATTAGTACAGAAAGCCGACCTGCTGACCAACAAGAGTATTGTGTTGCAGAATCAGAGGAAGTTTGAGGAAGCCCTTACGCTTCAAAAAGCCACCTGGCGTCTAAAGAAACAACTGGGGGTAAGTAAACTAGAGTTGGGTAAAACTTTGCTCGGCATCGCTAACACCTTTGCGAGAATGAGCCAAAATGATTCTGCATCGGTTTATGCCAATCAGGCACTGAGCAACTTCAGAGATTCCGGGGATCAGTACGGTATAGCCCTTTCCTTCTCTGCTAAGGGTAATATCGCCCAGAATCTTGGCAAACTGGAACAAGCAGTTGCCTGCTTCGATTCGGCACGTGCATATTACACGAGAACAGGCAATGAACAGCAAGTTGCGATATCTGTAATGCAGGCTGGGTCAGTCATGAATACCATGCAGCTCTCTGATCAGGCGGCAAAGTACCTGAAGGAATCATTAGCTATTTTGGAAAAGGGACAGAACAAACGGGCTTTACTGTTCGCCTATCAATCCTACGCTAATGCGCTAAGCGGTACTATTGACGGAGAGGAAGGCGCATCTGCACGAAAAGTACGGGATACGGTAATCTTTACAAATTTAAAGGCAGCAGCCCTGGCTAATGAGTTAGGTGACCGTTACAATGAAGGGCTCACGTTGTCGAATTTGGGGTTAAATTATTACCGCATTGAAGCGTACAAGGAAGCGGTTTCTGCATTACAAAAGGCTATTGAAATAAGAAAGGACCAAGGCTTGTACAATCCATACCTGACATTAGGCAAGTGCTATCTTGAAATGGGCATGCCGGCTAAAGCGCAGCGTGCATTGATGATTTCAGATTCGCTGGCCAGTCAAATTGACGGACTGACGAATACCGCAGAGTACTATAAAGAATTATCCCTGGCCTATGAAAAACTGGGCATGTACGCGAAAAGCAACAAGGCGTTATTCCAATATGTCGATATCCGGAACCAATTCTATGATGAAAATAAAGCAGCAGCCATTGCTGAAATTGAAGAGCGCTACCAAACCGAACAAAAAGAACTCCAAAACCAAGCCCTCCAGCGCGAAAACGAGCTGCAGGCTAGCATCAATCGCAATCAACGCCTGGGCTTAGGCGGGCTGAGCCTGGGGCTACTCGCCCTAGCCGGCTTATCTGCTTTTCTCTACCGGCAGCGGCAGCGCATCCAGGCCCAGAAATCCGAAATCGAGCTCCTCCACCGCGAACAGCGCCACCGCATGATGAACAACCTCGTCTTCGCCAACAGCCTGATGAGCTTGCAGGTCAACCGCCTGAAGGAACAGCCCGAAGCGCAGCAGGCCGTCAAAGAGGCCGATGCCCGCCTGCGGGCCATGTCTGTCCTGCAAAGCCGCCTCCACCACGATGGAGAAGGGCAGAAAACGGTCGCCATACGTGAGTATCTGGAAGAAATCACTACCGCTCTTCAGCGCAGCTTTGGCAGCCCGGAACAGCCCCTGCGTATCCACCTGCACGCACCGGATGCTGAGCGGGTGGACGGGGAAGCCGCCATGCGCATCGGCCTCATCGTCAACGAGCTGGCCACCAACTCCTGCAAGCACGCCTTTGCCGAACAGCCGAACCCTGAAATTAATGTAGCGTTGCAGCCCGAAACAGAAGGCCGCTACCGCCTCATCTACACCGACAACGGCAGTGGCCTGCCCGCCGACTTCCAGGTAGATACGAAACAGTCGATGGGGCTTTTCCTGCTCCACAATCTGGTCAAACAGCTCAACGGTCGCATTGCCTTTTCCGGTGAGAAAGGTACCCGCGTGGAGTGTGAACTCAATTTAAAAGCCGCATAAAAACCCTTTGCCAAAATGAAAGCCGCAAGCATTTTACTCGTTGAAGACGACTTCATTATCGCCGCCAGTCTGCAGGAGCAACTGGAGCAGCAGGGCTACCGCATCACCGGTCACGCCACCAATAGCGATAAAGCGTTGGAGCTTTTCCGAAAGGAGCGCCCCGATATCGCCCTGCTGGACATCGAGCTTAATGGCAGTAAGCTCGACGGCATTGAACTCTCCATCGCCCTGCACAGCATTTCCCCCCTGCCCATCCTTTTCCTCAGTAGCCACGACAAGCGCGAGTTTGTAGAGCGGGCCAAGCAGGCGCCAATGGTGCAGTACGTCCTCAAATCTGCCCCCATTGAGCAGCTTCTGATTGCGTTGGATACGGCCTTTGCCACTTTCTACAGCCGCCGTCCCGCCGTTGTGCCATCTGTACCGGCTTCCTCCGGCAGCGGCTGCGCCCTGTACGCCGCTCAGGATTTCTTCTTCGTGCGGCAGGACTACCGCCACGTGCGCGTGGAAGTCGCCGACATCCGTTGGATAGAAGCCAAAGAGCACGCCGTGAAAATCGTGACCGATGCCAAAGCCATTGCCTTTTCCGTCCGCCTCAAGAGTTTCCTGGAGCAGGTGCCTCACCCCGCCCTGATGCGCACCCACCGCTCCTGGGTGGTCAATACCCGTCATGTAGTGGCCTACCACCGCGGCCGCGTGATGGTCCGCTACCGGGAGGGGACGCAGGAAATCCCGCTGAGTGAGACCTGGCGGGATGACTTTTTGGGCGGGCTGCCTAATTTGCGGGCGGATTAGTGGGGAAGGATTGGGGGTTGGTGAGGATGGAGCGGAGGTTGTTGTAAATGGTGCCATTTTACAGGATACCCAAAAGCCGAAAAGGTAAAATAAAGGAATCAATTTTATCAGCTAAAGCATTGACTCATGAAAACCTCCATCATCAAAGTCTACAACGCCCGCTACGGTAAGTGGGAGCAAAACGCCAAAGTCGTGCTGTTCTGGAACGGGCTGCTCAACTCCGGCTTCAGCAAAGCGGTGTACACCAATGCGCAGGGCGTGGCCGAAGTACAGCACGCCTCCACTGGCATGGCAGATGTGCATGTGAATGGCAAGTTCAGGGAGAAGCTGCGTACGCCGGGGGCGATTACGATAACGATATGAGTGGATAGCTTTTGTACCGCTGAATGACGAATATGCCTTCTGATTTTTAGAGATAAGAACCTTAGCAACTATGCAACCCCAAATCTACACCACCCTCTTAAGCCTTTTCCTACTCACCCGGCTGAGCCTCACCGCCCAGCAAGCCCAGATACAGCCCCCGGGCAACCTCAGCGTTTGCGAGGAACAGACCTTCCAACACACCATCACCGGAGGGGCGAGCGGGCTGCAAGACGCCACCCTGACGCTTGGTCTGCCCTGCGGCATCACCTACAAGGCCGGCAGCATTAGCGGTGGCACCGAGGAAGCGATTGGCAACCTTTCGGAGCCGGTCTTTGCCTTGCCGGAAGTGCCCGCAGGTGATACCCTCAACCTCACCCTGCAAGCCGATGTCAGCTGTCAGGCGCTGCCCTGTATTGATGCGGGGGAGCTGTTTTTCATCACCGCAGAACTGGAACATGCCAATGGCAGTCAGGGCTTCGCTTCCGACCCCTTCAATGTAGAGACGGCCAACCTGCTCATCACTAATGGCGAAAACCTGTACTGGCAGGGGGGGCTCAATGATTTCGTGTTCCGTATCCTCACCGTCCGCAATACCCGGCCGGGCAGGGTGGCTAGTTTTGATTTTCTGGATACCCACGTCAGCAGTATCTCGGTAAGCAGCAACGATGGAGAGACCCTCATCGAAAACGCGGACACCCTGCTCCTGCGTTTCGGCCCGCAGGACTTCGCTCAAATTGGCAATGGCGATGGCTGGTTTGACTTCAACGAACAAATCACCATCACCGAGCGCGTACAAGTGGTAGACTGTGCGTATGAAACCCGGGATGCCCTCTCCGAACTTTGGGTGCGCTGGGGCTGTGGTGGCAGCTTTTGTCAGGCGCGGCGGGCGAATGCGAAGGTGGAGATTGTGGATGTGGTGGAACAGGGGAATGTGTTAGGTTTTTCGGAAATCCTAGAGCAGCCAACCTGCTTCGATGGAGGAGCCGCAGCGCAAACCCTTCGCGTACGGCGCAATAACCAATCTACCGGTCTGATGGATTTTGTGCTCAACATCCGGCAGCCGGGCGAGGGACGGGGTATTTTGCTGGGCAGCCTGAATAGTCCCTTTCTGGATTCTGTCGTTTACCACGAGCCTTTGCTGAATACCTGTGGGGATAGTGTAGCCCATGCCGTTACTTTGCACTTTATCAATCCTTTGCCACCACCAAGTTTCGCTTCGCAATTTGACATCACATGGACGACCAGTATTTGTGAGCCTGGACAGTGCAATTCTGCGGCTTCTAACTGGACCTACGATTACGAATACATCAAGGAGTGTGCAGCGCCGGATGATCGCTTTGTTGACGGGGAGGGAGAGGCTGGAAGCGGAGATCCTTTGATCACCGGAGCCCTTTCCATAAGCGGCGCTTTGCAGAATAACAACCCGGTAGACATCGTCTATGCGATCAGTGATATCAATCTTAATGGTGTAGAGGGAGAGCTGAACGTGGAGCTGGCTTTTCCCACTTCTCTGGCTATACAGCCCACTGATTTTGCCCTGGCAGGTGTCTTGCCGGTCAGTCAGGAGGTGACTACAGATGTTGTCAATAAAGTAAAACTGACGTATCCGCTACCCCTTGCAGGTTGGGGCCCATATACGCTTACCGTACCAACGATTTTGGATTGCAGTATGGCATCAAATTTACCCTGTCTTCCAATTATCTTTTCAGATTGTTTGGACCCCTGCCCGGTAGGAGCCGTCAATCCTTTAAGTCTAGTGGCGGAAGCAGTAGTAATAGCAGACGAAAACTGCAGCGACATCGGGCAATTGCGCACCTGTAGCGATATACTTGTCCCCCTTCCTTGTTATGAAGGCGTCTGTTATGATACGCTGGCTGGCTATCTTGATTATAATTTTGAGGCCGTCCGCACCACCTTGGGCTGGCCGGATAAGGATGGCGATAGGCAGCCCGATGAAGATGGAATTTATGACTTTAGCCAAATGCGCCTGGACTACTTGGCGCCCGGGGATACTTTCGAACTGCGCGTCGATGGTGTAGTGCAAACAGATGTACCGGGTACGGAGCTGGAGTACTTTACGCTGGAAATCGGCCACAAAGGTTTTGAATTAGTACAAGCTTTTAGCGGCGGAAATAACCTACTCACTGGCCCAACGGTTAACCACATGATAGGCGAGCAAAAAAGGATTGCCGAATTAAGCAATACCCTCCTCCTTTTTGATGCCTCCGAATCGGTATGGTATGAGGTCAATGACCTCGACCGCATTTTCTGGTCTCCCCGTGATGTCTTTTTGTACGACCTTTCTGTTCCTGTATTGCGGGCGTTGAATCCCGCCATACCGGAAGGGTTTAAATATGCAGCCGGCGATTCTGTCAAAATGGTCGTACAGCAGCGGGTGGACGCTAATTTAAATTTGGTTGGAAGTAATATTTCTTCACCAAACGCTTCACCATTTTATCCATTTTCGTCAGTACGGTTTTCCTTCGATTACGATACCCGTACTTACTTCGGACAAAGCCCAATTGATGCAGCTCGTCCATTACCTACCTGCAATTGCCAGTCGCAGCGGGTGGAAATTGCGAATGTGACGCTACGAGATTGGCATGGCTTAAGTGGTGGAGGTGATGCTCGAAGTGGCAACTGCCAGCCGGCTTCACCCGGCTCTAGCAGACGCAGATTAATCTCAACCCTCTCTTTCCCTTTTCCTGGTGAGATCAAACCTTTTCACCGGGCTACTCAGTTCCAGGTGCCCAAGGTGGCGGGCATAGTGGTTGATTCCCTGGAGTTAAGGCAACACAATACGCCTCCTGTATTCTTACACCCCTATGATTCTGCGGAATATGTGCTTTTTGATGTGCCAGAGACGTTCCCTTTTGTTGGTGTGAATAGTAATTATCACTTTCAGCTATCGCTGCACCGCCATTTTACCACTTGTATAGCGGAATGGGGATATCAGAATGGAATGTTGCCGGTTGAAGTCATGTTAGAGCAGACATCAATTGGCAATCGTTTTTTTCCGGCATCCTACACCGCCGAGGTTGATTTTGTTGGACCACTTCGTGATGCAGTTGACATTTGTGACCTGCCATTGCCTCAGTCCAGCATTACTTCTTTCGCCGCCGACTTTGAATTAGACTTCCCTCTTGTCGTCAGAGCAGGGCATAATAGTATCACCCTCCCCTACGACAACCTCTACCTCCGCCCCATCTATCCCACCACCGTCTTCGACTCCATCCAAGTTGTCAATGCCGAGACCGGGGAAGTGTACCCCGAAGTCAACGGCATCTTCCAGCTCGGCTCAGCGGTCACGCCGGACACGCTCAACTTACAACTCCGCGGCCGCTCCAGCAGCTGCGGCACCGAGACCATCCGTCTCGACTACGGCTTCGACTGCTCGCCTTTTACCGATCCGGCCCAGGAACCCTGTGCGCTGGAGAGCGAAACCCTGACCATCGACTTTCCGCCCGGGCTGATTGATATGCAGGCGGAATCGGAAGACCTGAGCGCCGATCTCTGCGATACCATGCCGCGTACGCAGGCGCTGCTGTTCAACGCAGGGCTGGGGGCCGTCTACGAGCTGCAGGCGGAGGTCACCCTGCCGGCGGGCATGAACATCCTGCCGGGCTCCTGCACCGTGGAATACCCGGCGGGGAGCGGGCAAATCATCCCACTGCCAGACCCGGAGCTGCTGCAGGGGCGCACCTTCATCTGGGATTTTGCAACGGCCTGGCCACTCATTCAGGAGCAGGGGCTGTCGGGCGTCAACAGTACGCCGGGCAATAGCTTCTACCTGCAGTTTGATACCGGGACCAACTGCGATTTCATCTCCGGTACCCGCATCCTCTACCGCATGCGGGCGGAGCAGACCTGCAAGGACCCCACCAATACGGTAGCCAAGGTCACTGGGCGCTACCAGATAGAAGGCGTGGAGCCGCCTTATGCCTCCAACCTGAACGTCAACTTCTCGGGCAGCCTCAACTGCGGGGATACGCTGGCGCTAAATGCCACTTTCCAGTACCCTGCCAATACGGATGCCAACCTGTACGTCACCCTGCCGGTGGGCATGGCCTATGTGCCGGGCTCCACAGCGGGCAATACTGACCACCCGGAGCCTGTTTTGCAGGACGGGCAGCTCAAGTGGACCATCAACAGCCCTTCATCGGATGTGACGCTGGCTTTTAGCATCGTAGCGGAGGAGGGCATCGAATGCGCCGTGCCCGTCCTGAGCCATTTCACCACCACCAAGGTGCCCGCCATTTGCGTAAGCGAGGGGCAGCCCTGCGAGATCGAGGTGGTGACCGGTGATGCCAACCTGCCGCTTTCGGTGGATAAGGCGGCCTATGAAATAACCGACATCTCTGCCATGGCACCTTCCAGCCTATCCAATGACTTGCAGCTGGAGGCCACCATTACCAATATCGCTGACCCCAACGGGCTGCCTCTTCAGGCGGCCCTTTACCTCGACCTCGACGGGGATGGCGCACCGAGCCTGCCGGATTCGCTCCTGCAAACGCTAACACTGAACGGCATTGATCAGGCCGGCGGCAGCACACAGCTGAGCGCTTTCCTTCCTAATCTGCCCCGTCAATACTGGTGCCGGCTCTTGCTGGTCCTCGAAGCGGAGGCCAACTGCGCCTGTCAGACGCTGACGATACCGATAAATGGCGTACCTATTCTCAAGCCAGAGGAAATTGTGCTGTGCTGGGACCAATCCGCCGAGCTGGGTGTCGACCCGCTGACGGGCTATACCTACCAATGGTCGGATGCCGATGGGCTAAGCTGTACCCAATGCCCGCAAACGCTATTTTATCCACCGGAAACAGGTAACAGCCAGCAGTTCTATAACTTCGAGCTATTGGAAACGGCCGGCAATTGCACCATCAGCCACCCCTTTGAGGTCACAGTTAATCCGGAGCCCTTTATCTTCTCGGAAGACATCACGATTTGTCAGGGCGATACGGCTTCGCTCATCGCTTCTTTGGGCGAGGCCTTCGCCTGGTCGGGCCCAAATCTGGTCATCGACGATGAGCAGGCCGCTCTTGCCGCCCCTGACAACTCCGCCGTATACACCGTCAGCATTACGGATAATCTGGGGTGCACGGGTATGGACTCTGTGATGGTCGAGGTGCTCCCTGCCCCGGCCCTGCAGGGCGATCCGGTACAAAGCTTCTGTTTTGGGCCGCCGGCGCAGTTGCAGGTCAGCGCGGAGCCCGGCACAGCTTACGAATGGGTCAATGCTGATGGGCGGCTAAGCGATATTTACAGTCTGAGCCCGGTGGTGGAAGTGCAGGAGGATTATACCTTTCAGCTGCAGGCCGATAACGGGGCCTGCACCCGGCTGCTTGCCGTATCCGTGGATTTCTTCGAGGCTTTTGAAATCGGGGGCGTACCGGACACTTTGCAAGCCTGCCTGGGCGACACCCTTTCCGTAAACCTTACCGGTGGGGTGCAGTATGATTGGTCCGGGGCGGAAGAGGTGATCTGCGCAGGCAGCAACTGCGCGGAAGTGAGCATCCCGGTACCATTTAGCGAAAGCAGCTTCCTGATTACCGCCACCGATAGTGCCCAATGCGAAGCCGAACGCCTGCTCACTGTACAGAGCCAGACCGATACCATTCTGCCGACGCAAACCGAAAGCATCTGCTCAGGCGACAGCATCAACATCTTCGGGGCCTGGGTCAGTGCCGCCGGGCTGTACTGCGATACCACGCCTACGGTTGGTTCCTGCGTCCGGGTGGAATGCCTGGATCTGGAGCTTCGCCCTACCTGGTCCACCGACGACAGCGCAGCCATCTGCCAGGGCGAGGCCTACGACTTCTACGGCACTTTACTTACCGAACCAGGCCTGTACACCGAGCCCCTCACCGCCAGCAACGGCTGCGACAGCCTCATCACGCTCGACCTGAGTGTGCTGCCCGCCGTTTCTGAAAGCCTCCAATCCACCATCTGCGAAAGCGATACCCTCTTCTTCGACGGGCAGCCCCTGACCGGGCCCGGCACTTATACGGCCGAGTATCAAACTACTTTAGGGTGCGATAGTATCGTGGAGCTCGAGCTTACTGTGCTGCCGGAGTTTGAAACGCCAGTCTCTGCTACCATTTGCGAGGGCGAAAACTACCTGTTCAATGGTCAGGAACTGAGTGCTGCGGGCACCTACGAAGCCGAACTGCAATCCCAGGACGGCTGTGATTCTCTGGTGGTGCTGCAGCTGTCGGTGGAAGCCCTTTCGGAGTCCTTTTTCGACACGACTCTCTGCCTGGGCGAAGTGCTGGACATAGGCGGAGATACCTTTGAGACTGCCGGAGATTATACTCTGCAGCTCACCGATGTCAACGGCTGCGATTCCACCGTCTACCTGATGCTGGATTACTACCCGCCGCCCCTGTACGAGGTGGAGGCTGCGCCCGACTTTGGCTACGGGGACGGAAGCCTTTCTCTTATCCTGGTAGACAGTACGCACACCCTGATCTGGGAAGATGGCAGCACCACCCCGGAGCGCACCAACCTGCAGGCAGGCTTTTACTACGCCAGTATTGAGGACGAGTGGGGCTGTGTGGCGGAGATCGAGGTGGAAGTCCCGGGCGGTGACCTCCTGCTGGCTATGCCCAATACCTTTACGCCCAATGGCGATGGGGCGAATGATTTCTTCAATGTAGTCGGCAATGCCGAAGCACGGGTGGCCGCCTTCCGCATCTTCAACCGCTGGGGGCAGCAGGTGTACGATAACGAAAACCCCGCTCAGGGCTGGGACGGCACTGCCAATGGGCAGCCGCAGCCTACGGAGGTTTACTATTACCAAATTGAGGTACAGACACCGGACGGGGTGTGGACGCGGCAGGGGGATGTGACGCTGGTGCGGTAGGGGCTAAAGTGCTTCCACCTCCCAGCCCGCAATCCGCCGTTCCTGCCCATCAAAGTGGACCCCGATTACCAATACCCGCTTGCCGCTGCTGCGGAAACGCTGCGCGTAGTCGCGTTCCCGGATTTGCTGAAGCGCCTCGGTAGCCGTTTGGTGGATTTTGAATTCAAAAATATAGACGGCCTGCGGCATCTGAACCACCGCATCTGCCTGCCCGCGGGCAGAGTGGACTTCGCTTTTGCAGTATAGCCCCAGGTAGTTGAATAAGATGTGCACCAAGCCGTGAAACAGGCCCTCAGACGTTTTATCAAAGGTTTCGTAAGGCAAATCTGCCAGCACGCTGTCCAAGATATCCCGCACCTGCTCCAGGTTGTCCTGAGCAAAAGCCTGCTGTAAGTCGTGGACCGTGCGGTCGGTATTGTGGCGAGTCGGCTCAGGAGAGAGCTCCTGCAACAGAAAGGCGTACATGCTTTCGCGTACTTCTTTGTTAGGGTAGTGCAGCACATATTCACCCGTCAGCAGGTTAGCTGATTTTACCGTCAGGTAGCCAGACTGGAAGAGCAATGGGACAAGCGCGATATGATCCAGGTCGAAATGTTCGAAAATAAAGCTTTTGATAGGCACTTCTTCCATAGCATAAAGCTGCTGCTGCCGCATCTGCTCAACAATCAGCCGGGGGGTCCCACTTGCTGACCAGAAGTTCATGAAAGCTTGCTGATCCAGAAAACTAATTATACCAAAAGGGTTATAAACCTTATTGCGGCCATCCCAGGAATAGCCGTTGTACCACTCCCGTATTTTGTCGAGTAATACCGCAGTGGATAGTTCTAATGCCTGCCCGGCTGCGTACAGGTGGGGTTCAAAATAGTATTCCAGCTCTGATTGCGTGTAGCCCGTTAGTGTGGCGTAGGTGCGGTGCAGGGTAAGGTCGGAGAGGTTGTTCAGGTTAGAAAAAATTGAGACTTTGGCAAACTTAGAAATACCTGTAATGAAGATCAGTCGGAGGTGCTCATCGGCACTTTTGAGGACGCCGTAAAATTCGCGCAGCAGATCCCGGTTGGCTTTAGCTTGACTGATGTTTTCTTCGTTAAGATAATCTGTAATGGGTTTGTCGTACTCATCGATCAGCAGGGCTACCTGTCCATGTTTGGCAGCAATTTTCTGTATCAATTCTGCAAGCTGTTCTTTGCTGCCCAATCGTTCTAACTTCAGGTTGAAAGCTTCGGCTTTCATCCTGAGGTGCAACTGCAAAGCTTCTTCGAGCCCTCTCTTATCATAATCGATAGCCTCAAAAGAAAAATGCAGCACTGGGTTCGTCTGCTGCCAGTCCCAGCGGTTCTCGATCCACAAGCCTTCAAACAGCTCCCGCTTGCCTTCAAACAGAGCCTTTAGAGTAGAGACGAGCAAAGATTTTCCGAACCTGCGGGGCCGGGAAAGGAAGTAGGGCTTGCCCATCGTGACCATGCGGTGGATCAGCTCGGTCTTGTCCACATACACATAGCCGCCTCTGCGTAGTTCTCCGAAATCCTGTATGCCGATGGGCAGTTTTTCCATAGGTGTAAAAATAAGAAACTTAAGGGTAATGCGCTCCTTCTAAAGTGCATAACGAATTGCACTACTTATAGCCTGACCACCCAAAGCTGGAAGACAAAGACATCGAGGTCGTCTATGAACAGCTGCAGCGGTTTTCAAAAAGCTCGCCGGAGGCGCAGAGCTGGAGGAGCCCCATTCTACGATTACCCGCAAGCAGGCTCTGATAGAGTCGATTACCCTGGCACTTGCTGTCCGTGAAGAGTTTGGAGCAGATGAGCATTTGCTCCAAAATGACCAATATACACTGGGAGGCAGAACCATTCCGTATCTGGAAATGCTCTACGCCACTGCTTTTACCTATCTGCAACGCTCTGCCCGCTTTTGGCGTAAGGAAAGAGGGAAAAGAGGCTACCTGAGTTTCATTGCGAGCCAGTTGCCGGAACAGGAGCTGTAGGATAAGACTATATTTCGCCTAAAGTATTACAACCACAAAAGAAAAGATACGACGAGCATTGGTTTTGGAAGCTATGGGCAGCGGGGGCGCTCCCTCATTCCCCCAGTCTTATAATATTGAAATTCAGTTTTTTAGGCTATATTTAGGGGTAAACCCCAGATATCATGTCACAACACTTCAAAGTTGATCTTTTGACAGCAGCTTTGGTATGTATACCACTGCTGTTATTCGCTCAGGATACATTGATAACATTCTCAGGAGATACCTCCCTTGTTCTCATCGAGCAGTATGATGAGGAAGATGTGTTTTTTCGTCGGTTGGACAGTCGGGAGAGCCTCCGTCAACTTGGCATGCGATTTGTCTCCCACATCTTATACCAGGATCAGCAAAACAACACTAATTATTACTCAGGTATAAGTAGTGACTATCTCCGCGCTATTGACACTTCCGCTATGCTCGTCTTGGTTACGGTAAATAAAGAGACTTATATTGGACGTATTATTTCCATTCATAATGATACCGTGCAGTTTGAATCTGAGCGTACCGGTCTCGTCAATATCCCAAGGCAAAAAATCAGTAGAGTTGAATTGGCTGCAGGAAATCAAATCCTTAGAGATAGAACAGTGTGGTGGCAACTTCCAAAGCCCACTCATTACTTTTGGAGCCCAAGTGGCTATGGCTTGAGCGCTGGTGAGGTCAGCTATCAAAATTTTCTTATAGTTTATAATCAGATCAATTTTGGCATTACGGACCGCTTTTCAATGGGCGCATTCTTATTCCCCTTCTTGAACCCTTTTTCAGAGGACTTATTGCTGCCCGTTTTGATTACTCCAAAAGTCGCTTTCCCGGTAGTAGAGGATAAATTTAATCTTAGCGGAGGAGCCATTCTGGGGACAGTTTTTGGGGAAAGAAGGTTGAACCTCGCCTTAGCTTATGGATCGGCAACCTATGGCAACCGGAGCCGAAATATAAGCCTGGGAATTGGCTATGGGGGCTTTGGAGGAAAGTGGTCAAAAGCGCCGTCCTTGTCTCTCAGTGGTCTGTTTAGAGTCAGTCAGAAGACTTCTCTTCTTACAGAAAATTTGCTCATTAGCACTTCTGAGGAGTCAATGTATCTTGGGTTTCTTTCGATAGGCGCGCGTACAGTCTGGCCAAAAGGAACACTGGACTACGGAGTCTTTTTTCCTGTAGGGCTGGAAAATGCTGCTACCTTTAGTCCTTGTTTAGGATTTAGTCTGCCGCTAAACAAACGGAAATAGTTTTATCAAGTATGTGATATACAAGCCCCATCTCACCTAAAAAGTACCGCTTTCCACAATGGGTGTATCCGATAAGTTGCGGCGGTGGGTTGCTCCAGTCGCGATTGTAACCACGTCTCCAGGAATGAAACAGCTAAGAAAGCGCCCTCATCGGTCTGCAAACCCATGAGGGCACCTGAGAGATTAATCCACCCGCTCAAATACCAATGAACCGCCGGCTGCCCCAATGGCAGTGTATTCCAATGTGGTTGCATTGGCTGCGAGGACCAGGTTGCACTGCGCATCAAATTCTCCTTTTTCGATAAAGCAGAAGCCTTCGGGAGCTGTGCCGGTCACCGCACAAGCTTCCGAACGGCAGCCGGGGTCCGCCTCAATCATGGAGGAATACGTCAACCGCTGATTGTTGTAATGGCTGATTTGGTCACCCTCAATGATGATTTCATACCCTTCGTCGGTCGTAGAGCGCCAGCCGCCCTGCATCATGGCCATTAGGTTGGGTGAAGGATCGCTGAGTGTGATCTCACTCACCCTTGCTTTTACAGATTTCAACGCCGGGTTGTCGCTGCTGAGTGTGACATCGCCAACGAGCTCCATGGCGGTCTCACCGTCTGCACCTGGCTCAAAACGGATGCTCAGCCCCTGACCGGTAAGTTTTCCATCCTTCCAGTCACTAACGTAGCCACCGTAGTCCCAGCCAAAGCCGTAAAAGTCAAATGGCTTGCCGTTGAGTTGCTCCATTTCCTCAAGGGTGGTGCCAATGGTGATACCGTTGGGGGTGGACCAGTCGGATTGCCCGTCCTTGCCATAGATGCTGACATAGCTGGGCCGATCGGAGCCCATTGCAGCATCCCAGTACAAATCCACCCGGTTTTTGCTGTCTTTGAACAGGACAATGCCTGGCTCGAAAATACCTTCGCCCAGGTGGATGCTGTCCTCCTGCGCCAGATCACCGTAAGCTTCCAATACATCGGCAGCCGTAGCTGATTTCAGGTCGACAAGCCCGACTCGTATGCCAGGGACAATAGTGAAGTCGAGCCTTGGGTCTGCTTCGGAGGTTACAGCGGTGGAGTCCTGCTGATCAGATGCCACAGCGCCTTCTGAGGAGCCGGATTGGCAATTGGATAGCCCGAAAGCAAGCAGGAAAATGCACAGCGAAGTGAGTAGTGGGTTCTTCATAAATCTGTTCAGTTTGAAAATGATGTATAATACGCTGCAAGTGGAGGGGAAAGCAGCGCATCAAAAATACATCACCCAACTATGAAGACCCTATTTGTGCTGCTTAAATTTTTCCAGTAGTTGAGGGGAAACGTTATCTGTGCCGTACATTCCATCCTCTTCGATCAGGGTGCCGTTATCATTACTATCGGTCTTGATGAGGAATAGTGTGGAGCGTGTATTAGGGCTGCTGTCTGCCCCTTCAAAGTGGAGCACCTGCTCGACCTCAAAATGGTCGGGGGTAAATGCCTTATTTAAGTCTTCGCAATAAATGCGGTCGCGTTTCAGCGTGAATTCGTGGTCATAGCCCTCTTTTTTCAGGGCCTGGGTAGCTTCTACCAGGTTATCAAAATGTCGCATTGGCTTTTCTGATAAAACGGCTGTTTCGGGACCATGTTCGCCCTACTGCTGCGCTTCCAGGTAAATGGCTTTCAGGTAGGCCCCTTCCGGGAAACCAATGGGGTGGTCCGTATCGTGGTAGGTGCGCCTGCTTTCGCGGAATTGTCGGGGGTGATTGTCCAGCACTTCCAGTACAGCTTCGAAGAACTCCGGAGCGGTAATGCGGCTTGAACAGGAAGCGAGGAGGAGCAACCCCTTCGGAGCAACAATCCCAGCTGCCAGGGCAGCAAGCTGGCGGTAAGCCTGCAGGGCTTTTTCCCGTTCACTGCGTTGTTTGGCAAAGGATGGTGGGTCGACGATGACAATATCAAATCGCTGACCGGTTTTACTCAACTGCTCCATCTGCTCAAAGGCATCGCCGGTCAATGTCCGGTGGCGGCCTCCCAAATGGTTTAAGGCTACGTTTTGGGCAGCCATCTCAAGGGCTTGCGCGCTGATGTCCAGGCTGGTTACGGCTGTTGCGCCTCCTGCCAGAGCGTGTACGGAAAAGCCTCCGGCGTATGCGAAGACGTCAAGAACGGTTTTCTCTTTCGCCAATTCTCCAATGCGTTTCCGGTTGTGCCGGTGGTCGAGGAAATAGCCGGTTTTATGGCCCTTTACCACATTAGCGGAAAACAACAGCCCGTGTTCCCGAAATATGATTTCCTCCTTTTCCAGTGTGCCGTGAATGACCTGGCCGTCAGACAATCCGTGGCAAAGATCAGTGCGGGCCTGCAGGTTGCGGCTCAGCCGGAGGACAACAGTGGTGCATTCGCTCAAACGGAGTAGGGGAGGCAGTACCATTTTTAAATAAGGCAGCCAAATAAACGAATAAAGCTTGAGGACCAGCACCTGATCGTATACATCGGCTACGAGGCCCGGTAGCCCGTCATTCTCACCGTAGAGGAAGCGGTAGCTGTTGGTATCGGTTTCCAGGAGGGGCTTCCGCCGTTCGTAGGCTTGCTCGATTTTGCCCGAAAACCAAAGGGCATCAATTCGTGCCGGCTGGCCAAACTGCAGGGCTTTAATCCGGATAGGGGAGTGGGGGTCGTACAAACCTGCTGCGAGGAATTTATCTTTTTTACGATCAAAGATAATCGCCAGGCTGCCAGCTATGCCTTTGGTATTTTGTTTAGTGATGGCTTCCTCAAAAACCCAGGGGTGCTCCCGCCGAAGTGCGCGTTCCGCTGCCGGCTTGACTTGGATAGCCAGGCGTTGAGCCGGCGGGTCAGGCAAATGTGCTAATGTCTCCATTTGGCAAAGGTAAGGCACTCCCCGTTTTATTCTGATAGGGGCATCGCAGGATTATTGAACAAAATGAATGCTCCATACGCTTCAGCAGTTGTTAAATCTTAACAATTTTAAGATTCTTCAGCCTGCTGCTGTTAGTACGCTATTAAATTGCCCGGCTTTGCGTTAACCCTCCGTTAAAGCCCTGCATCGTATGTCTAAACCCCCTATATTTGAAGTGTAATCAAAAACAAAAGCCATGAAAAAGCAACTGCTCGCATTATCCTTCGCCCTGGTCTTCGGGCTGACTCTTACAGCACAATCTGCTGATCAGAACCCGCGGGCACAGTTGGCTTACGAAGCGTACCAAACGGAAAACCCCACTGACCACGCCAATACTATGGGGGTGACGATGGATCAGACTTACGAAGCCTACGACCCCATTCTGATCAAAGAAGCCCGCCGGGAAGAACGCCGCGATTTCCGCCGGCAGCTCCGCCTCGAACGGGCCCGCCGGCCGCAGTTTATTGCCCCACGCCGCCCCTGGGGCTGGAACCGCTGGTAAACTCCGGCCAAACTTTCTAAAATTAACAAAACGAAACAGGTGTGTGCCAGGTCGTATCTTCTAATCTGGCATGCACTCTACACCAAAACACAATCTGCATGAAACCCTTCCTTCCTCTTTTGTTTTTCGCTATCCTTCTCGGCACTTCCTGCAATCGTCAGGTACAACGTATTGAAACCGATACTACCGTGGACCTCAGCGGGCGCTGGAACGACACTGACGCCCGCCTGACTGCTGCCGAACTGGTCTCTGAAATTATGGGGCAACCCTGGCTGGAGCGCCACAAACGCAATAACAGCGGGGAAGAACCCGTGGTCATCGTTGGTATGGTGGAAAACAAATCCCATGAACATATCGAAGCGGAAGTCTTTATCAAGGAATTGGAAAAAGCCTTCGTCAAAAGCGGTCGGGTACGCCTCGTGCAGGGCGGTGCCAAGCGCGAGCAAATCCGCCGCGAGCGGGCCGATCAGCAAAACAACGCCTCCCAGTCTACTATGAAAAGCTGGGGGCTCGAAGTCGGCGCTGACTACATGCTGCAGGGCTCTATCAACTCCATTATGGACGCCTACAAGCGCAAGAAAGTCATCTACTACCAGATTGACATGACCCTGACCAACATGGAGACCAATGAGGTGGTCTGGATTGGAGATAAGAAGATTAAGAAGTTTGTGAAAAATTAACAGAAGGACTGAATCTGTTAGTTCGGGGGCTGCTCCTTGTGATCAGCCCCTGCTTTCCCTGCTTTTTCTCGCCCCAACCTGAGACGCCCATGAAATACCTTTACCTACTGTCGCTGTTTATCCTGGCCGGTGGGCTTACCTCCTGTGCTTCCTTCGAGCGCTACCGGATACTTTACAATGACCGCATTGAGGCCGGCAACTTCGAAGAGGCCACCCGGCTGATCGAAAATAAGCGGTTTTACAAAAAAGACCGCAACGAAGTACTTCGCTACCTGGAGCTGGGGGCGCTGGCCCGCATGCAGGGCGATCTCGCAAAGAGCAACGAATACCTCAATAAGGCTGATCTGCTCATCGAGGACAGACGGGCTTCTATCGGATCACAAGGCCTGGCGGTAGTCAGCAACCCACGGGTACTCCCTTATCGTACAGAGTACTTTGAGAATATTGCCGTCCATTACCTCAAAAGCCTGAACTACCTTCAACTGAATGATGTGTCAGCGGCCCGGGTGGAAGCCCGCCGCACCAATATCCGCTTGCAGGAACTCAATGACGCCGTACCAGAAAAGCCACTGAAGTACCACGACGACGTACTTGGGCACATTACCATGGGGCTGAGTTACGAGATGAACGGAGAGTGGAACAATGCCTTCATCGCTTACCGCAACGCTGCTGAACTTTTCATTCAGGAGGGCAAAGTACAGCCCTATATGGGAGTGCGAATTCCCGAACAGCTCAAATGTGACCTCGTTCGTATGGCGGATCAGCTTGGGTTTGCCAATGATGCCAGCCGGTATCGCAGATTGCTCAACCCACGCTGCAAGGATGATGTGGGCGAAGGTGGCTCGCTTGTGCTCTTTTGGGAAAATGGTCAGGGGCCGGTCAAGGAAGAAAATATCATCGGGTTTGATGTGATGCGCCGGGGCGACCGCTCGCAAGTCCGCTTCGTGAATAACAGCATGGGGATGGAGTACGATTTTGGGGAGGACATCTATAACGAATACAATGGCTTTGCCGGTATCAATACTGTTCGGCTGGCACTGCCAATATTCCGCCCACGTGAGTATCCGCTCTATCGTGCAGATATCAAATACCCTGGTGGCATACAGCGAATGGAAATGCTCGAAGACCTGAATGTTGTAGCGGAGCAGTCTCTGCGAGACCGCTTTGGGCGGGAGCTGGCTAATGCCCTGATCCGTCTGGCCGCCAAGGAGGCCGTGGAGGCGGGCCTGCGTTCCATCAAAACGAAAAAGAAAGACGACGATGAGGACAACGATGGAGACGAAGAGCAGAAAAAATCAAAAGACGAGGATAAAGACGAGGAAGAGGACGTGGAGTACGACGAAACGCTCGGCCTCATCCTGGGCACCACAATGAGCATCGTCAATGCCGCTACTGAGCGTGCTGACATCCGATCCTGGCAAACCCTGCCGGCAGAAATCCATTATCAGCGGGTGCCACTGAAGCGGGGTGCTAATGAAATCCGAGTGACCTTTTATAACCGATACAATCAACGCCTGGAAGAGCATTACCTGCGCCTCAATGGCGGGGGCAGGCTGCAGGTCAGGCATGTAATCACACCCGACAGCCGCGTATTACAACCGGCTGCCACTCAAAATCAAAAACCTGTACAACCATGAGAACGATATTGCTCACTTGCTTTATGACCCTGATGGCCGTAGCGGCCTTCGGGCAAGACAAAATGGACGTTATTTACCTCAAAAACGGACAAGTCATCAAAGGCTCCATCATCAAACCTATGGATGCGGATGGCGTGCAGATTATGACAACCGAGAGTGATGTGTACACCTTCTCGCCCGATGAGGTCCGCCGTATTGTCCGGGAGGAAGTCCCGCACGATAACCTGAAGAACAAGATCATCGTCCACGATGGGGAAGGTTTTACCAATATCACCACCCTGGGCTATGGTTTTGGCATTGGGACAATAGGGGACGAACGGGCCATTAATAATGATGAAGATTACTTTTCGATCCACACCGTCAATGGCTACCACATCAACCGAAGTGTAAGCCTGGGCCTGGGGGTAGGTGTGGAATGGTATGGCGATTACGAGCTAGTACCGCTTTATGCTGATGTCCGGTACTATCCGACCCTTACCGAGTGGGCGCCTTTCTTCTACGGCGACCTGGGCTACGGGCTGGGCTTTTTGGACGAGGCAACGGATGGGGGCATTATGTTCGGTGTCGGAGGCGGTATTCAGCGCTCCGTCAATCTAAATATGGCTTATGTGGCCTCCTTTGGCTACCGGTATCAGGAGAATACCCTGGGCACCCGAAATGCAGATGCCCATTTTCTGCAGTTTAGCGTAGGGCTGAAGTTCTAAATCTTCTTATCTTCAGCCCCATGGGGCTACTCCAAAACATATCACTGCAGTGGGATCTGTGGATCGGTAAATACCGGGCCTTCTTTGTCACAGAAGCTCAGGACCGGGAAGCTTGCGAGCGATTGTTGAATTACGACAGCGACCGCGAGCTTCCCGAAAAAGGGCAGCTCGTGGCTTGTCAGGATACCCGGCGCGGTAAAATCATTGCCTGTCTGGTGCTGAGCAATGCTGTAGACCGGGCAGAAGAGGCGGCAGAAGCGTTTGGATATGTGAAGACAGGCTATCTGCCCAAGCTGGCTGTGGTTTCTCATTTATCTTTTGATAGCGCTTACCTCAATACCCCTGCTGTACCTGTGCTGCTGAGCCACTGCTTTGTGGAGGTCCTGAAAGCCGAAGGGCAGGCATTGCTCATGCAGTGCGACCCCGGGCATTATTCCATCTATAAGCGTTTGGGGATGCGCCCCATCGGCCCGCTGCAAATGGGGGAGGGGGGCGATTTTCAAATCCCTATGATCGGACTGCCGGATATGGAGTACCTTTCCGTCATTCACTCTCCTTTGTTACCCATGCTTCGCGGGGTGTCTTTTGACCGTTATCAGGAAATTTGCGACTGGTACTATCAATTGGTTCGCGAGCACAAAGAGCTACAAACCGGTACCGCTTTTTACCCGGAAGACCACGATGATTTCCATGGGCACCATGTCATTACGGAAGGATTGAGCGAAGCCGGTACCGCTGCTTTCCTTAAGGATGCCATAATTGTCAATTGCCGGCAGGACGAAGTGTTGTTTGCAGAAAATGATGCAGGCAAAGCTATCGGTTACGTGCGCAAAGGCCTGCTGAGGGTGGAAATTGGCGGGCAGACAGTGGTGATGCTGGGAGAAGGCGACCTCTTCGGGGAGATTGCCTACATTCTAAATACCAAGCGCACCGCAAAGATTGTCTCCGCCAGCCCGGATACAGAAGTCGTCCTCTTTCAGGAATCCGCTATCGACCAGTTAACAGAGGAATCAGACCGCACCATCATTTGGCGCAACCTGGCAAAAGTATTGGCTCAGAGGGTGGTAGTCACCAGTAAGCTGCTCAAGTAAGCGTTACTTTACTTCCTCCACCTGATAAATGAAGTAATTCGTATCCCCCTGCCAGGGCATCGCCTTATATTTTTCCCGGTAGTAGAGCTTGACTTGTTTGCCTTCATAGTTTTGAAGCTTCTCATAAACCTCATTTTGCCAAACGGAGAACTCCCAGATGTTCCCGGAAACGCCGTCACTGGCATTTTGGCGGAAGCCGCCCAGGTTAAGCTGCCCTTCGTAGGTCTTAAATACCACGCCTTTATTGGAAATCTTAATCAGGGTGCCTGCCCGGGTACCTTCACTGTAAGTCCAGTTGCAGACCCATAGGTAGCTCGCTCCGCCTACTATGGCCAGGGTGAGCAGGATGAAGAAGAATCGTTTGATCCAGCCACCTACCGTGCCGGCTCCATCTTTAATAACTTGTTTAAACTCGCTCATAGTCGTTTAGCTTTGTCTGCAATATTGCAGAAAGTTGGCGGGATTTTCAAATCAAAAACTATGCCCGTAAGGCGAAGGTTACCTTACGGGCATAGGGAGCAGGGCCGCGCTAAAGGGTTATTTTAGGGCTTTTTGTACTGATTTTTCAGCAGCTCCGGGTGTGCCTTCATAAATTTCTCAATCTTGGGCATCGACACGCCGACCACATAGGGCTGATTGGGATTGTGAACGATGTAGTCCTGATGATACCCTTCGGCTGTGTAGAAAGTACTGAGCGGGCTGAGTTTGGTCACAATTGGCTTTTGGAATTTACCGCTTTCCTCCAGCTGTTGTATAAAAGCTTCTGCCCGGGCCTTTTCGTACGTATCCGCATAGAAAATAGCAGAACGGTACTGCGGTCCAACATCCGGCCCCTGCCGGTTGAGCTGCGTGGGGTCGTGGCCTGCAAAAAACGCGGTGAGCAGCTCGTCGTAGCTGACTACGGTGGAATCGTAGTAAACGATGACCGATTCTGCATAGTCCGTCATACCGGAAGCCACCTTTTTGTAGGTTGGATCAGCTGTGGTTCCCCCTGCGTAGCCGGAAATGGCCTCCTCTACGCCTTCAACGCGCTCAAACACGGCTTCCACACACCAAAAGCAACCACCTGCAAAGACCGCTTCAGAAAGGTCTTCGTAGGGGGCATCGATTTGGTCAACCGGGACGACGCCTTCCGGGTAATCAATTTTTTGGCTTTTTTCAGCCATAGTACTATTGGTCTTCTGCGAATTGGCACAACTGAGTACCATAGTGCTCAACGTTAGGAAAAGAAATATGCGTTTCATTTTTTTCTTTTGGTAACAGGAATATGGCGCAATTTGTTAACGCCAGGTTGGCCTCAATGGTAAGCAGGCGACACAGCCAGGCTTATTCCACCATTCTGACCGAGTTGAGGTTGCCTGCCCAGTCATATTCCTTGATGGGATTGACCGGATCGGTGATCCATTGCCCGTCTACGATGAATTTGTACAGGTGTTTGCCACCCGTTAGCGGCAGGCTGACCACCCAGGCTTTACCTTCGCGGTGCATCCTCAGAGCGCGGTCTTCCCAATCGGTGAAGGAACCCGCCAGGTGGACTTCTTCCGCGTCTTCGAAACCCGCCAGGCGAAACTGTGTCTCCCGCTTGATTTCATAAACGGAGTTGAGGGTGGCATATTGGTTCCTGACAGTCTGAGGGTTGTTGGGGTCGGGCATCCATTCGCCGTCTACAATGAATTTGTATTCATAGCGGCCGGCATCGAGGCTCAGGCAGGTTTCCCAACCACCATCCACTTTTTGCATGGTGAAAGCAGATTCGTCCCAGGCGTTGAAGTTGCCGCTGAGGACTACTTTGCCGGCATCCGGATAGCCGGGAAGGAAAAAGCAATCGTCAGCAGTTGTGTCTGGCCGGGCGGTGTATAGCTCCATATTGTAGGTCTCTTTCCAGAAGGAACCTGTGGGCGTGGTTTTACCCTTGTTTCGAATCGCCTCAGAGGGCTCTGCCCAGAACTTCCCATTGACGACAAACTTGAATTCCCAGCGGAAGGCATCGTCGAAGTCTTCAATCCGTTTGCGGAGCTGATAACGGCCTTCGCCTACTTTTTTCATCCGCCATTCCTCCGCAGACCAATTATTGAAATCCCCGGCAATGGCAACCGATTCTACGTCGATGTCTTCAAAGTCAGTCATCCAGAAAGAACCGGTTCGGGAAGCCTCTTCAAAGTACCGGATGTCAAATTCGAAAACGACTTCATCGCCTTCGAAAAAATAGGCATGATACGGCTCCTGCCCCTGCAAAGGCATTTGCAGGGCGCTCCAGAGGCAGAACAGGATATATAAATGCGGCGTTTTCATTCCGTTTAAGGTTGATACCATTTAAAGAAGTACAACTTTTGTTTCTTATAGTTGATGAGGGTACGTCGGACACACAGGAATTCGTACCCAATGAGTCCGTCAAGTCGTGTTCTGTAAGTGCGGTTGAAGGTATGCATGTTGGTCAGCAGGGTTCGCATTCCGGAGCATCTTTGCCCGCCTGAACGAAAGCGGTACAATTTACCAGCGATGACCTCCAGCTCCTGTTGTCCCGACATGCCTGCCAGGTGAGTTCGCCTGCTGATTTTGAAATGGTCAAGAATAGCTCTGTTCACGCGGTTGTGCAGGAGATTGAGTTCTGCACCGGAATCCAGTCCAAGCCTGAGGGCTTTGCCGTCCACTTCTCCATTGATGACCAGAAAGTGCTTGTCCATTGTTACATGTAGGCTATCGGTAGGCTTTTCGTAAAAGGCAAGGGTGTCCATGCGGTTGCCTTCTTTGTCAAGGGCGGTCAGGGTCAGCTGTTTGAGCTGAAAGTCAATCATGAGTTCGTAGTTTTCCACTACGTTGTAGCCCAGAAGCCCAAGGAGACGGATGTTCTTTTTGCGCTCAATATGATTGAGGTCTATGATGTCTGCATACAGCCGGTCGTATCGCAGGGAGTCAATAGTGAAGTCTCTGACTGTTGCTTCCCGGAGGTCTTTGATGGCACCGGTCATGCTCATGCCCACTGTATTTGGTGCTGGCCGCCCTCCGGAGTAGTGGCGTGCGTTCAGAATGAGCTTGCTGGAGCCGGTATCGAGTATGAAGTTGCCGGACTGCCCGGCTACTTCCGCCTGTATTAGTATCAGGTGGCCAGCCAGCTTGAAAGGGATACGGATGGTCATGGGGGAAAGCCGCTCAGCATTGAGGAACTGTGGCGGCGCTACCTGTCTCTGCCCTACTACAGGGTACGGTACCGGGAATGGGGATGCACTACCCAAGACCGGCAGAGCTGCAAGTGCCATCGCTAATAGAAACAGTCGGGGTAACATAGTGTGTCGGTGGTGATTTCGATACACCTAAATATGTGGAATCAGATCGCAGGTTGCATCTTCTTTCTACGAAACCTGACAGATAGCCGACAAGGCAGAAGGGTGGGATAGGGGCAAAAAAAAACTGCCCGGCTAAGCGGGCAGCACCATACTACTGCATACTGAAAGCACAACTTTAATGCCCTAAGTGCTTCTCTTTTTGGTTCTTTATGATATAGGCTGAATAGCCTAAGCTAATGATCAGAAATAAGACACAATGGCTGTACATCCCGTACAGGTAACAACCAAGACCAGCGATGACCGCTATGAGGCTTAATAAAAAGAGCCAAAGGTCTGCTTTTAACGCCATTATCTCTGCTTTGATATTTTTTATCTTGAAACCGATCCTTTGGTTATCAGGATTGGTAGTTTTACTATTAGACAAACAGGGGCTTTTTGTGTTCGCAGAAAACAGAACTTTTTTCGATTTTCATTTAGGTAAGCCCTGCTGAGGTGACGGCGGGCCTAAGAAAATCAAAAGAAAGGCAGTATATGATAAAACCTTGGTTTGCCAGCGTAGAGGCATCGCCGGGGTTAGAGCGGGGCTAAATCAGTAGCGTGCAAAACAGCAACTGGCGAAAACATTTTAGGCTATTGAATGTAGAAGTAAAGCTATTTTGTCGGCAGATTTTATTAACTTAGATTTTCAGCTTTTTTCTAAAAGTTTAAGTTTGAAGAGAGCGCTGCCATTAAATACGGAAAAAAAGTGCGTCAATGCTGCAAGTGAATGTAAACCTGGACATTAACGAGAAGTTGTTCATCAAGAATCCTCAGGAAACGGCCCTGGGGCGTCGTATTATTGAGTATTCTGTTGTCCTGTTTGATGAAGTAGGGTTTGAGAATTTCACTTTTCGTAAGTTGGCAGAACGGATCCACTCTACCGAAGCCTCAATCTACCGATATTTTGAGAACAAGCACTACCTGTTTATCTATCTGGTAAACTGGTATTGGGAGTGGATGCGCTTTCGGGTAACCTTTTTCACGATGAATATCCCCGCTCCGCAGGACAAGTTAAAGTCCGCATTGCGTGCGATAGTTGATACTTCCCGGAAAAGCACAAGTGTTGATTTTATTGATACAGAGGTACTTCACCGGATTGTGGTAACAGAAGGCCCTAAAGCTTATCATAAAAAGAACGTAGACGAAGAGAACAAGTATGGCTTCTTTCTGGCTTATAAAATGCTTTGCGCTAAGATTGCAGATATCATTATAGAAATAAAGCCTGCTTACCCTTATCCACGGGCACTGGCAAGTATGCTGTTGGAGTCTGCTAATAACAATATTTACTTTGCAGAACACTTGCCTCGCCTGACAGATATTAAGTTTGGAGCAGAGTACCTGGACCAGGTTGTGGAAATGCTGTTTTCTTTTGCGTTCGGTTGCCTTCAAATGAATGAAAGCGGGCAAGAGCTTTGATGAACCCCGGCAAGGCCCCGGGGCGCTCAGGCTTGCGGAGTCCTTCTTATCAATGCGAAAAGCGTAGCGACAATCAAAGCACTAGCCGCAATATAGAGGGTGGTTTGAAGCAGCCCTTCAGAAGCCTGTCGTGCGTAGATACCATAAAATGCCCACAAGAGCACACCATTATATAGTATATCCTTGTAGCGGATAGCGAAGAACAGTCCGGCAATTGCAGCCACTACAACCATAATGGAAGCCCAGGCTACTTCAGATAGCGGCCCGCCAGCCCAACCGTAACTCACGAGTACTGCAGTGGCGTTGGCAATTGTGGCAACAGATATCCATCCCAGGTAGAGTTGAAAAGGGACCTTTGCAAGCCAGTTGGCAGACCATGTCAGAGGTCTTACCACAAGGTAGATTTTGATCAGGGTGAAAAGCAGCAGCAGCATAAGCCCTAGAGAAAGCAAAGGCTTTTGGTAGTGCCAGGCAAGAATCCAGCTTGCATTCGCAAGGCAAGAGACGAAGAACCAAATCCCAATGCTTTTTATTGCTCCGTGCGCAGACTGGAAAAACTGGAAAACAGTGAATCCAAGCAAAGCCAGATAAATGACGCCCCAAATCCCAAATGTAAAACCTGCAGGCACAAAGCGGTTAGGATAGAGCGCGGATAGTTCTCCGGTCGTCATCCCGTTGATGGGAAGAGCATTTGCAAGAATGTTTAAGGCGATGACAAGCACAAATCCAAGCAGATTGAGAAGCCTAAGAGTGTTAACTGGCATTTCGGGCAATTTTTTGATGATTTTTTTCTACAAGTAAAAACACCTGTTATAAAGCATAGGTTTGGAAGTTCTTCTCGAAACCTCAGTGATAGTCATGCTTTCAAGTTATTCTGAAAAAATAGAAATAAGTTGCCCGCCAATACTCTATCGGGTTAGTCTGATAAATTTTGGTTTTCTGCCGAACAGTAATTCACTTCTATTGTTGATAGTAAAACTTTAAAACATCAACAATTGTCCAATTTATGAAAGAACAATGGAATGCTGACAACAGCGCCATGGGCAATGCTTCAAGCCCTCAGTCACAAGGCTCTACAGCAGAATCAAAGTCTCTGTCCAATCGCATCGCCGTAGCTTTCGGTGATGGTATCGGTCCGGAAATTATGCGTGCAACCCTCGATATTCTCGAGGCAGCAGGTGCCGGGCTGGAGTACGAAGAAGTGAAGATTGGAAAAGAAATGTACCTCAGCGGCCATCAGTCCGGTATCGCACCTGATGCCTGGGATATTTTGCGCCGCAACCGGGTCTTTTTGAAAGGTCCGATCACCACTCCGCAGGGAGGAGGGTACAAGAGTCTTAATGTAACGATTCGTAAGACGCTGGGGCTTTTCGCTAACGTACGCCCCTGCCGTGCTTTTACTCCTTATGTAGACAGCAATTTTCCTGATATGGACCTTGTCGTGGTCCGGGAAAATGAGGAAGACCTGTATGCAGGCATTGAACATCAGCAAACTGCTGAAGTGGTTCAATGCCTTAAGCTGGTTTCCCGTCCTGGCTGTGAGCGGGTCATCCGGTATGCTTTCGAATACGCGCGTGCGAATGGGCGTAAGAAAGTAACTTGCATGAGCAAGGACAATATCATGAAGCATACCGATGGGCTGTTCCACTCCATCTTCAACGAGGTGGCTAAAGAGTACCCGGATATTGAAAACGAGCACCATATCATAGATATTGGCTCTGCTCTGCTTGCTGACCGACCGGAGCAATTCGATGTTATCGTCACGCTTAATCTTTATGGAGATATCGTATCTGACATTACTGCACAGGTGGCAGGCTCTGTCGGTCTGGGTGGTTCTGCTAATATTGGAGAACCCATTTCCATGTTTGAAGCGATTCACGGATCCGCACCTGATATTGCAGGCAAAGGAATTGCTAACCCCTCGGGGCTTATTCATGCTGCATGTATGATGCTGAGCCATATGGGCAAAAACGACATAGCTGTCCGAATACAGAATGCATTATTACGTACGCTGGAGGATGGTATTCATACCGGTGACCTTTACAGTGAGGCTTATACCCGCCAAAAAGTAGGTACGCAAGAGTTTGCGGAAGCCCTGATTGAGCGCCTTGGTCAAGTGCCAAGGCATCTCAAAGAGGTCGAACTGTCTACTGCCCGAAAGCCTATTGAAGTTAAAGTCAGGCCTTTTGTGCCAGCCAGTAAAAAGCTGGTCGGAGTAGATGTCTTTATCGATTGGGCAGTGGGCGAGCGTGACCCTAACGAACTGGGCAGGGCACTGGAGGAAATTGCCAAAGCGGACTTTAAGCTTAAAATGATCACGAACCGGGGTGTCAAAGTCTATCCTAACGGTTTTCCGGAGACCTTCTGTACTGATCACTGGCGCTGCCGCTTTATTGCTGCTGCTAATGGTGGTACAGAAGCAGGGGGGAAGCCACGTATGGCCGCCGTTACCTATGAGCAAATTACAGGTTTACTGCAACGGCTCACAGTAGAGGGCCTCAATTTCATTAAGATTGAAAACCTTTATGAAATAAATGGCGAACGGGCTTATTCCCTTGGTCAGGGAGAATAAAGAAGTTTATATACCTTTTTATATCTAGCCGCAAAAGCAGAAGTCAGGTGAAACAGCCTGGCTTCTCTTTGCTCGTTACTATATATAAAGGTGTCCCTGAAAAACTTCTTCGGCCGGCCCACACAACCAAATCTTACTGTAACGGTCCTCTTTTTTGTCCATTCTGATCTCGAGTATCCCTCCTTTTGTTTGCACAGGGATGGTTATCCCGGGCTCGTCCAACAGTTTATGTCGAAGGGTATAAGCTATAGCTGCCGCCGTCACACCTGTGCCACAGGAAAGGGTTTCTGCTTCCACTCCGCGTTCATAGGTGAAAACCTGCAGCGGGAGGCTCGGTGCTGCCGATACGAAGTTTACATTGGTCCCTGTCGCTGCAAATTGCTCATTGTAGCGGATGTGGCGTCCTTCCTTTTCTACGTTCAGGGCATGCAGCGTTTCTTCAAACCTCACATAATGAGGAGAACCGGTATCCATGAAAAAATAGTCCTGCCCTCGTTCTACTTTTAACACATCTGACATTTCGATTTCAAACCAGCCTTCTTTTTTCAGACTTAAACGAGCCCGGTGCGGCCCATCAGGAGCAAAGAAGTAATAGCTTGACTGCTCTAGTCCAAGGGAACGCGCAAAGGCAACCGTACATCGGGCTCCATTGCCACACATTGAGCCTCTGTGCCCATCCGCATTAAAATAATCCATCTCAAAATCGTATCCCTGTTTTGGCTGCAGTAAAATTAGCCCATCAGCCCCTATGCCAAAGCGACGGTCGCAAAGTCTCTTAATAAGGGCCGTCTCGCTTCCATCCAATACAGTTGCTTTCATCTGATTGATCATGATGAAATCATTGCCTGTACCCTGGTATTTGTAAAATTGGAGTAGCTTCATTTTTGCGCAGGCTTTTCAAGGTTTATACTGTCTGCTGCGGGTTTTTCCCGGGTCTGATCCGGCACTTCCAATCCGAATGGGACGTCAAGTGTGTAGTGCCGGTACGCTGCAAAAGCAGAAAGCAGCACAATGACGGCGGCACCGATAAGTGATATACGCCACCCCCATATGTTGCCAATATACTCGCCATCGAATGGGTCTTTCTTTTTAGGTTCCTGAGTCATATTCAATAGGTTAAAAAAAACAAATATAGAGTGTATGTCGGGAAGAATACAATCTTCTTAGAGCCGGGAGGCGCTACTTCTTTAAGACTTGCAAAGTCTGGGAAAAGCGTCAGCGGTTGATTGTCAGTCTCTTCGGGAATGTATCCATTTCTTGTTGCCTGTTAGTCGCTTCTTTGCTCGCACATTGTTGTATTTGAATATAAAATAATACTATCTTTATCCCCGAATTAAGAAGCTTGTAGGAAAATAAAACAAAGAATTACAGGCTTTGTGCTTGTTTTTTAACACGCTCAGCTTCTTGATAAGACGACCGATACCTACAAGAATTATTTTATCCTAAGGGATAGATATACAGTTTAACGACCTTTTTTTTAACCTAATTTTTTTTAAACAAATCGTGATCTTATGGAAAAAACGAAGTTTACTTTCGTTTCTCCGTCGCGGCTGGCAGGCGCATTTGCGTTCGCGCTGTTGACTTTCCTGGGCCTTCCACAGGCTTTTGCACAGGATTGTCCAACACCATCGAACGTAGACGTGAGCTACAACTGTGATGGAGTCGTTGTACTGGACTGGGACATTACGGACCCAAGCGGCCTGGTACAATCTTACACCGTTGACATCGAGAATGGCAACCAGCCG